>TARA_R110001583_G_scaffold16234_12_pt1 | contig 44435 bp, 50 predicted proteins | sample TARA_R110001583 | Tara Oceans TARA_R110001583 (sample SAMEA4398432) | marine metagenome | biome: Polar Biome; feature: [MES] marine water layer (ENVO:01000295) within the mesopelagic zone...; material: water (ENVO:00002006), including particulate matter (ENVO:01000060) such... | reverse complement strand
TAATCCGTTTTTATCTCGAAATGCTGTCCCGGTTGCGGTGGTTCAGACTACAGAGCCGTTTAATATTCCGGAGTGGGTTAGGCATATAGTTTGGAACTCAAAATTTGTAATGAGCAAGTGGAAGTCAAGGTTTCCGAAGAGCAAGCACTTTTATATACCACATGGATACGATCCAGACGAGTTTGTTAAGAGGGATTTTGATAAAAACGGAAGAATACTAAGTGTATTAAATGTATTTAAAGATAGGTCTTACTTCCTGGGCTATGACATCTGGAAGGGAGTGTCAAGTGAAACGGGTTTATGCGATATAGTTGGACATGGAAACGATGGCATGAAAGAGTCTGCGGGTCGAGCTGATTCACTGGATGAGTTAATAGATATATATAACAAATACTCAGTATTCTTCAATCCAACCGCTCATTCTGCAATGCCAAGGAGTAGAGCGGAAGCAATGATGTGTGGAGCCCCAATAGTATCAACTGATAATTATGATATAGGCAGCTATATAAGGCACAGAAAAGATGGCTTTCTGACGAATGATCCCGGAAAGCTGGTAAAGTATCTAAATCTGCTCCTGAATGATGAGGACTTAGCGGGAGAGTTTGGAAACAGGGCGAGGGAAGTTGCGATAAGGGAATTTCATATAAAAGATTATATAGATAGGTGGAATAGCCTTCTTTATTCTCTATAGTATAAGGTTTAGTTGCGAATGAGAATATTATATATTGATAATAGAAGATATGGTCATAATGCAGATCTACATATAGATTTTATATCACACATCAGCAAAAAGAAGTATCATAGAGTTATTGGGTTTGGAAGACATCTCAACAAATATCTTGCCGAATCGGTTATCCCAAGCGGTCATGTACTTTCAAATCATTTAGATAAAGTTTTGGCAAGATATAATCCTGATTTAATACTAACATATAATTGCAATGGGTCTAGTTATGAAATAGGCCAAGATAATGTAAATTTATATAAATGGATCTCAAAATATTTATCTAGGGTGGATCTGCCGAAGTTTCATGTAACCACTGATTATTGCAGATCTGGCTTCAGACAGGATCAGGCCGATTGGTTTTCAGATATTGGATATTCTGCATCTTTTTTTAGACACAAGGTTGCATTAGACTATCCGCTATCAGTTGATAAATATTGGCTGCCATTTTCAGTGAATAAAGATCTATATTCAGAAAATATAGATAAAAACTTAAAAAATAAGTCTGAAAAAGTTGGATTTTTGGGTGCGGCACATAATTCTTCTAAGAAATTATATAAAAATAGAATTTCTGCTATAAATCTTTTGAGGAAAAATGATATGCTCAAAATCACAAAGGTTCTTGATGCCAAATATACTAGAAAGATGTTATTTGGTGACGAATACGTAAGATTTTGGACAAATAATTTATTCGGGCTAACTTGCGGCGGGACCTGCAACTTTATGACTGCAAAATATTTTCAGATACCGGCAAGTTACTCCATGTTGGTGTGTACGGATACGGTGGGGTTAGATATTTTGCCAAAAGACACATATATAACCTATAGTAAGAAAAACATTCAAGAGTTAATTCCAAAGCTTTTATATCATATAGATAATAAGGATATTACTCGCGAAAAGATAGACAGGCTCCATAATCATGTTATGAAAAAGCATAATCATCACACAAGAATATTGGAAATGACAGAGATCTTTAAGAAGTACGTATGAATTTATTTTTTTACTCCTCTCCATATAAATATTATGCAGAAAATATAATACCAGTCGCAAAGCACGCCAGGAAGATGGGACACAACGTGTATGGAGCGTATTCTTTTGACAAATCTACGTCAATAAAGGGTACGAATGAGATTCCAATACTTCCGAATAACAGTGGATGTGATCAGCTAAGGCTTTTTTTAAATGGATCTCTAAATATTGATGCCGTAATAATAACACAGCCATGGTGGTATATGGAATTTAAAATAGTAAGCTATTGCAAGAAGCACAGGATACCATTCTACATAATAGATCATGCGCCAATTATGACTGAATACGTAGAGAGGAATGGCAAGGAAAGCCACCTATACAGAGCGTCCCTCAGGGGGTGCCGCGCATTTTTTTCTTATGGGCAGAATACAATAGATATAATGAAAAAAAAGGGGTGTGAGGAAAACATGGTTAGCATGGGATCTCCGAGGTTTGAGGGCATGATGAAGTCTATTAAAAAGCATAAGCGAAAGGTCGATGGGGAGAGTAAAATAGCAGTTATTTATGATACCAGCGCCAGAATGGAGGACGAGGCAGTTGTTAAGAGCATGGTTAGACTCAGAAAGGCATTGGGGGCGTCTGACAATTGGCAGTTTTTGCTGAAAGAGCATCCCAGAAGCCCAAAGGTGTTTAGGCAGTTATGCGATAGTTATGAGAACTTTAATATATATAGAGGAAAGTCAAATGAGGAGTTAATCGCGATGTCAAGCCTGGACATATTCTCATTTCCATCGTCATCTATGATTCTAAGTGCAATGGCCGGGAACGGAATGGCTGGATTATACGGAAATCACTTCTCTACTCATGCTAGATCATATTCAAATAGGTATTCTAATATTATATTTGATTATGTTAATAATAAGCTTAGTAGAAACATAGAGGTTTCGAAAAAATATAAACCTTTTTTAAAGGAAAACATAAAGCTTTTAGAGATTCCAAGTAAAATAAGAATATTAAATTATATAGAAAAGGATTTAAGATGAAAATAGCATTTGATATAGATAATACTGTTTTGACTCAGGGCAGCCCAGAGGCAAACTATGTAGACGCGGATTTGATTCCGGAAATGGTGAGCGTTGTAAATGATCTTTATGACGATGGTCATGAGATATATTTCTTTACAGCAAGACACTTTAAGCACTTTGTATATACAGACAATTTTTTAAAAAATTGTGGATTTAAATATCATGGTTTAGTGATGAATAAAATATCATGTGATTTGTATGTAGATGACAAAGGATTTGAGTGGAGGCCTGGTAGAGGCCGGGATCTGTCCAAGGTAGTAAAAGAGTTTGGGGAGGATAAAAATGGTTAAGATAATCGCTGAAATTGGATGTAATCACAAAGGGTCTGTAGAGATTGCAAAAGAAATGATACATGTGGCAAGCACTCAATGCAATGTTGATGTTGTAAAGTTTCAAAAGAGAACTATATCAGACATGCTATCAAAGGAGCAATACCTATCTCCTCATCCTATTCCGAGTAATTCATATGGAAAGACATATGGAGAGCACAGGGAGTATCTGGAGTTTACTGTAGATCAGCATAGAGAGCTTCGTGACTTCTGCAGCCAAAGTGGAGTTGAGTATTCCTCTTCGGCTTGGGACCTAAATGCAGCAAAGGATATAGTAAGTCTAAGTCCCAGCATGATAAAGATACCTTCTGCGTGTAATTTAAAGCTTGATATGATGAAATATTTGGTTGAAAATTTTGATGGAGAAATACATGTTTCATTGGGCATGACCAAGAAGAGTGAAGAGGCAAAAATAATAAGATTATTTGACAAGCATAACAGACTAAAGGACTTAGTTGTTTATGCCTGCACCTCTGGATATCCCGTTTCCTTCGAGGATGTGTGTCTATTGGAAATCTCCAGGTTAAAGCAGGACTGGAGGGGGATGCTGCCAAGCATTGGATTCTCTGGGCATCACCTGGGGATAGCTGTAGATATGGGGGCTATAGCCTTAGGGGCTTCACATGTAGAGAGGCATTTTACGCTAGATAGGACCTGGAAAGGAACTGATCATGCGGCATCTTTGGAGCCAAGCGGGATGAGGAAGCTGTCAAGAGACGCTGCAGCCTTAAGCTCTGCATTATCCTACAAAGATAAGCCGATACTAGATGTGGAGCGAGAGCAGAGAGAGAAATTTGGCAAGAGTATTGAAGACTGGAATAATAGATAATTTTATTATAATTTAGTTGACTATTATTAATATTTCAATTCAATATAGAGGTTTTAAATGAAGGTTGTATCGGTTATATTAGCACGCGGAGGAAGCAAAGAGATTCCGGGCAAAAATATAATAAAATTATGTGATAGGTCGCTTATATCATATGCTATACAAGCATCTTTAGACTCCGCATCAGAAGAGACCTGGGTAAGTACAGATTGCCCACGTATAAAAAGTGAGGCTATCAGTTGTGGCGCAAATGTTTTGGACAGGCCAAGCAACATCTCAGGAGACAATAGTAAAAGCGAATCTGCATTATTACATTTTGTTCAAAATGTAGATTGTGATGTTGTAGTATTTATTCAGCCGACATCTCCAATGATAAATAGCGACCATATAAATAGTGGGATATCATTGATTGGAAAATACGACTCAGTAATAAGTGTCTATAAAGAGCACTGGGTCCCGTCATGGAGATATATAGGCGTAGTGCCTCACCCAATAGGCTGGGACCCTGCCAGCAGGCCTATGAGACAGGATATGGACCCTATATATATAGAGAATGGGGCGTTCTATATCACTACGTCTCATTTGGTCACAAGAAATGAGCTTAGAGCTAGTGGCTCAATAGGCTTTCTTGAAATGAGCAGGGCAGATAGCATTCAAATAGATTCCTATAGTGATTTAGCCTTGGCTGAGAAAATATTGAGTACAAAATATGAATAATTTTATGGAGATATTATGAATAATGATTTATTATTAATTGCAGGGCCATGCGCCATAGAGGATGATAGCACGCCTCTTTTTATAGCAGAGAAGGTTTTGAGGATATGTGAAGACTTAGGCATAAAATATGTCTTTAAAAGCTCATTTGCAAAAGCAAATAGAACTAGCTTAAACTCATTTTCTGGAATAGGCACAGATAGCGCCTTAGAGATTTTGCAATCCGTTAAGGATGAATTTGAAATCCCAATTCTCACCGACATTCACGAGAGCCATCATGTCAAGGCAGTGGCGGATGTGGCAGACTATTTGCAAATTCCGGCATTTTTATGCAGACAGACTGCATTGCTCTTGGCTGCAGGTCAAACAGGGCGTGTCGTAAACATAAAGAAGGGGCAGTTTGTATCCCCAGAGGCAATGCAGTTTGCTGTTGAGAAGGTGAGGTCTACTGGGAATGATAAGATTATGCTTACGGAGAGAGGCACTACCTTTGGGTACAATAATCTCGTCGTAGACTTTACATCTATACCAGTTATGCAATCTTTTGGAGTTCCCGTTATAATGGATGCAACCCATTGCCTGCAAAGGCCAAATCAAACCAGCGGAGTAACAGGAGGGGACCCCTCAATGATAGGTCAAATGTGTTATGCTGCGATGGCAGTTGGAGCAGATGGGTTATTCATAGAGACTCATCCAAATCCTTCTATGGCAAAGAGTGATTCGTCAACAATGCTTCAGCTAGATAGGCTTGAAGATATACTTAAAAGGTGCGTTGATATTAAGAGCTATAACCAATGAAGATAGAGGAATTTAGCCATCCACATTTAGACAGCTCTAAGTTTAAGCATTCTAAGCGCGGCAAGGTAATTGGAAAAGGCAAGCTATATAGTAGAGATAAGTGGTTTTATAAGACCAATCCTAGTGCAGACTTGAGGGATAATCGCGGCGCTCAATATGATTTTTTAAATAAGTATATATACTCAAATCTAAGGGGGTTTGATACAGCTTTGGACATTGGAGCTAGGGTTGGCGAGTGGTCCAGGCCCCTCGGTGAGAGGTTTAATGAAATAATAGCATTTGAGCCAAAGGAAAAGTGGTGTAAGTGCTTTGTTAAAAATGTTAAATTAAGCAATGTAACGCTATATAATTATGGATTAGGCAGTGATTTTTCATCAGCTAAAATGAATGGCGATAGAATATGCTCATTGCACCAAGATTTAGATGTCCATGATAATTCCACAGTTAGGGTTATGCCGCTTGACTATCTTGGCTTAAGTAAAATAGATTTTATAAAGATTGATACTAATGGGCACGAATTAGAAGTCTTGCTCGGCGGAAAAGAAACTATACTTAGGACAAGGCCATTAATATTTATTGAGAGCATAGAGGGCAAGGAGTACTTTAATGGAAATACACATGAAAATCATTGTAATTTCCTTGAATCTATCGGAATGATTAGAATAAATAAGTTTATGCAAGAAGAGAAGAATAGGCTTCACGACTCACTATATGCCTGGAGAGAGGATGTTGAAGCCTAACTCAAAAATACTTGGAGTCATACCTGCAAGATATGGGTCAACAAGGCTTCCGGGGAAGCCATTAGTGGATATATGTGGCAAAACTATGATAAGAAGGGTTTATGAGGGCGCATCCGTGTGCAAAGATATCGACAGAATAGTGGTTGCTACGGATGATAAAAGGATATATGACGAGGTGCTTCGCTTCGGAGGAGAGTGTATGATTACGGGGGCGCACCACAAATCAGGAACATCTAGGCTGTGTGAGGTTGCTCAAAAATTTAATGGGTATGATTTTTATATAAACATACAGGGAGATCAGCCATTTATAGACGGTAAAACTTTGTATGAGATATGTAGCGCAACAGAGCTTCTGAGTAAAGAGGCAGCCGTTGCAACTTTAGTGTGCCAGCTAAAAGAGGAAGAGGAGAATGACGTAACTATACCAAAGGTTGTTGTGGACAAGGAAGGTAGAGCTCTATATTTTAGCAGATTTCCAATTCCTTTCGACATAGAGCTAGGAAGGTTCAATCCTAATAATTACCTAAAGCACCTTGGGGTTTATGGATTTACAAAAAATGCTCTAATCGCAATAGAGGGGCTGGAGCAGTCTCACCTTGAGAGAGCAGAGAGCTTAGAGCAATTGACTTGGCTATATGAACAGATCCCTGTATATACAAGTACAGGATCTGATATTAATAAAGTTTCAATAGATACAGAGGAAGACTTGAAAAGTGCAATAAAAATGATTAAGGAAAAAGCATTATGAAGGATAATATGACTTTTGATGAAATAATAAATGAACAGATTTCTGCTATAAAGGCAATTCCGGGGAGCGGAATAAGTGAGGCGATAAAAATCATCTATGACTCTGATGGAAAGATTATAACAACTGGAATTGGGAAAGCGGGATTGATAGCGAGAAAAGTCTCTGCAACGCTCTCCTCTACGGGATCTCCATCTGTTTTTATGCATGCCGCAGATGCTCAGCATGGAGATCTCGGGATGCTAAGCGATTCTGACGTGATAATAGCCTTCTCAAACTCCGGAAAGACGAGGGAGGTTGTTGAAACAATTTCTTCTGCGAGAAGCCTGTTTCCCGCAGTGCCCATAGTGACAATAACGTCAAACCCTGACTCTATATTGGCACGATCATCAGATGTTACCATAGAGACGGGAAGCTATCCTGAGTTATGCCCTCTTGGGTTAGCTCCAACTAGCTCTAGTATGGCGATGCTTGCAATAGGCGATATATTATCTGTAATGATCATGGAAAAGAAAAACTTTGGCATAAAGGACTTTCACCAAAGGCATCATGGTGGATATTTGGGAAAAATGCTATCAGCGGCATCTAAAAAGAGCCTAAAAAAGGAGCAATAATACGTTATGAGCAGAGACATCACAAACGAATACGGAAAGCGCATCAAGAAACTTGACACTATCTATATAGGTTATGACCCAAGGGAGAATAAGGCAGTAAATGTGCTTATAGACTCAATAGAGAGGCATGCCTCTAGGCCTATAAATATTGTGACTATAAATGAGTTAGCTCTAAGGAGAGTCGGCCTATATAGGAGGGCTCCAGATATTAGCTCTACCTGCTGGGCCGATGGAGAGCCTGGCGACATGATCGACGCCTTCGATAAGAGACCGTTTTCTACGGCGTTTAGCTTCTCAAGGTTCTTAACTCCATTCTTAAATCAATTAGAGGGACTCGCGCTATTTATGGATTCCGATATGTATTTTAGGTCAGATCCATGTGAATTATTTGACTCATTTGCAACAGAGGGCGGGCCAGCCGTTTGGTGCGTTAAGCACGGATATGACAATGGAGGCTCTACCATTGGAGGTGATAAGTTTGGGTATGGAGAAGGAAGAAAAATGTATGGCTGCCCACAAACGAGTTACTCAAGAAAAAACTGGTCTTCTTTCGTGCTATGGAACTGTGGTCATCCGGCAAATAAAAGATTAACGGTTGATGATGCAAACACAAAGCCTGGAGGATGGCTGCATAAGTTCTCATGGTTAGATGATAGCGAAATAGGGGCTCTTCCGGAGAAATGGAATTGGCTCGATGGACATTCTGATGAGCGAATTGAGCCTGCGAATGTTCATTTTACCACGGGTGGCCCATGGTTTGCGAATACAGGATGGAAGCCATTAAGAGATATTGATGAAAAGTACGCAAAAGAGTGGATCGAACTATCCAAGGCAATCCCCGATGAAAGAAGTTAGTGAAATTAGCTTATTTTACAAATTTCTTAAACCTTCTCCAAAAGGTTCCATCTCTCATATCCTTCCTGCACCACAGGCTGTATCCTAGGTCATAGAACCACTGCTCTCTATCAATTATTTTTGGGCTTTCTATAAATTTCTTTATATTCTTATTTGCGATGGGATACGCCATACAATCATCCTGATCTGAAAAGACGGGAATTCCTCTTATGAGGGGTATGACACACGCAGATGTGTTATACACTACTGCGGCATGAGCGTTTACACAGTCATCAACTAATGAGTTACCGCCTTTAAGTCCAGATACACTTATATTATTAGTGGACTTTAATACTTTTTGGGGTATCTTGGTGCTCATTGATGACTTTTTGAACATAGGGTGAAATCTGACCACAATCTTTCTATCTGTAACGCTTCGTATTTCTTTAATTTTTTCAAATAACCAAGGGTTTATGTCAACACCCTTTGTGGACCAGCTCCTGCTATTATCCCCAATGCCTCTATTCATGCAAATTAAAATATGATCCCCACTCTCCCTATATGGTAGAACCTCAACTCGCTTTCTTTTACAAATCTCTCTCCATCGGTCTGGCTTAGACTCTTTGTTGAAAAATTCAGATTTGTTATAATAAACAGATTTATATGGCAGCTTAAAATACATCACTGGAGATGCAGATGTATCTGCAATTATTTTTCCAGCATACTTAAGGGGGTCGGCCTCAACAAATATGCAGTGCTTACCCCGGGCCTTATGGGTATCATATATTTGTTTTCTAAAATTTTGAGTAACACCTCTGTTTATGCCAAAGTATCCAAATATAAGTGCAATATCACAATCTACGTACTTATCCCTTGAGGTTATAAGAACCCTGTCCTTGGAGTGCTTTTCAATGCCCTTTGCAAAGTCAAGCATAACTCCCTGCTTTTCGCCCCTGCCGGTAGTGCTAAGAAATATTCCAACTTTCATTTCTATCTTCCCTTGGTATAATATTAATAATTAATATTATACTAACTTGGAGTAAAAATGAACATACTTTATGTAACAACCTTTAATATAGAAATATTTGATGCATCTGGAAGAGAGATGTTAAATTCATTCTTAAAGAGCAAGACAGATGGTGATATATTCTTATCATGTGAGGGATTTTCTTTTGATGCAAATAATGAAAAACATTTATTGTCTAAAAAATGGAGGGGTAAGCTATCCAGGGGAAGCTCAAAGATTCTATCATATGATTTAGATAAAGATAAGTTTTTGAAATCTTGGCTAAAAGAAAATAGCAATGTAATCCCAGTGCATATGGGAGGCTCCGCAACTCCAGAGAGCTGCCCAGAGGCCTTCGGCCCCGGAAATATTAGGGCTGCAGGGTGGTTCAGAAAGATTGCAACTTTAAACGCAGCACTTAAAAATCATGGTAAAGATTATGACTGCATAGTCTTTGTGGATTCAGACTGTCTATTTAGAAAAAAAATAGATAAATCCATGATAGACGGCGCCTTTCTAGATAAATCGGTGTTTTATCACTTAGGAAAGCTTAGGATGGAAAAGGGAATGGGCGTTGAATCAGGGTTTGTTGGATTTAAGAATGACAAGCATGGGTACGGAGTATTAGAAACATGGATATCTAAGTATAGAAGGAAGGCATTTGTAAAGTATAAGAGATGGGATGATGGAGGGATGCTTAGATATGTGATAGAGGAGCGTAAGTTTAAGAATTGCAGAGACTTAGTTAAAAATTACTCATCAATACCTGGAAAGTCAAAATCTCACGCCATAGAGAGAGGCATTTTCGCTGAATATATTGAGCATAACAAGGGACTTCACAAGAATCTTGGGATAGGAAAGGAGGCCAGCTTTAGGGCCTTAACCAGATCCCTTGGAGTTAGAAGGTAATATGGAGGGCGCTATAAGGACAAAATATCAGAATCTTTCGGCAAAGCAAGTAAAAAAAGGACGATTGGGTGGCGACCCAATATTTATTCCGGCATCAAAGTTTCAGAAGAATGGAGTAAACAGCTTTTTTGCAGCACTGTGCAAGAGTTATAATGGAGTTATAACCAAGGGGATAGATTTTGATCACGAAACAATGAGTGGGCCTGTATTTATTCGAGGTTTTCAGGGGATTAAGAACCATGAGCTAATAAGAAATCTTATAAGATTAGAGAGAGATTTTTACTTTGTAGATTCAGGATATTTTGGAAATGATAAACTTCCAAGCAAAAAGTGGCATAGAGTTACAAGGAATGACTTTCAAGATTGCAAAATTATAGATAGAGATAGCATCAGAAGAAGGATTCTTAATCTCAGGCCAAAGAAGTGGAGGGAGAGCGGAGATAATATTTTGATTTGCCCTCCATCCTCAAAGTCTATGTCATTCTTTTTTGGAAAAAAAATGAATGATTCAGATGTAGATAGGTGGATTGATGGTGTATCAAGAGAGGTCAAGGCCCTATCTGATAGGCCAATCTTTATAAGGAAGAAGCCCAGGAGCAGGTTTGATAGAGTCTTTAAGAACCCAATCGTAAATGACTTTTTAAATGTCCATGCTTTAATTACATACAATAGCATTGCAGCAACTGAAGCTATATACAATGGAATACCCTCTATAACTCTGCAGTCAAATGCAGCATCTGCTATGAGTAAAAATTTAATTTCTGATATAAATTCTTTGGCATATCCAGACAGAGAGGCTTGGCTGAATCACCTATCGTACTGTCAGTTTACAGAGGAAGAGGCTGCAAATGGATTAGCAAAGGAAATATTAGAAGGAGGGGTTGGCTAATTATGTCTAAGAAGGAAATTCACGGAAGAGAGCTTGAGAGGTGGTTGTTTCACAACGGCCTAAGAAAAGCTCAAACTTGCTACAAGGGAACTGCTAAGAAAATAGCAGATCTTGAGGCTGGCGGCGATGCTGCAAAAAATGCTTTTAAGAAAGGCATGTATGATCAAGATGGATTAGGCACCTCTCACGCTATGGATAGCCTAAGGGATTGCTCCTGGGAGATGAAGAATGATTGGACCAATGAGTTTTATTGGATGCTCGGAAGGCAGCAATTCTTATCGTTTATAGGGAATGAGAAATACTTGGCGACCCCATCATGCACACCTAATTCCTTAGATTTTGTAAACTGCTTTTACTCTAGTGACAAAAGGATAACTAGATATGTTATGACTAAGTTTGCAATGTATACACAGGCTCGCTTATTTGACGCTTACAGCATAAAGAGTAGCGATGATATTCCGGATGGGATATCGGTGGTATTTGGGCCAGCGTGCATAAATCGAGTCCTAAAGCCTTGTATAAAAGAGAATAGAAGCTTTATCTATATAGATCATGCATATTTCAACAGAGGGTATTCAAAGAGTGGGTCTCCAATGTCTCTCAGGATTATACCAAACGGGGTTCATGCAAGTGGAATTACTAGGGATGTTCCAGCGAAGCGGTTTAATGAAATGAGGATAAAGGTTAAGAGGTGGAGGAGAAAGGGCTCTCATGTTGTAGTCTGCCCACCCACAGGTGCAATGCTTGATGTGTTAGGCATAAAAAATACATGGCTAACGGATACGGTCAAATCGCTGAGGAAATATACGGATAGAAATATCATAATAAGGCCTAAGCCGGGAACCGATAGAAACAAGGCGGATTACATATGGTGCACTCAAAACTATAAAAATGTCTCTATATCTTTAGATGTCTCATTAGAGGACGGCCTCAAGAACGCCTGGGCCATTGTAGCTCCAGTTAGCGGAGCGTCAATAGAGGCTATATGCATGGGCATACCCTCTTTTACAAGTGAAAATAGCCCAGCTGCACCAGTTTCATCAACTAAGCTTAAGAATATAGAGTCTCCGTATATGACGGATAGAATGCCATTTCTTTATAGTTTGGCGTACCATCAGTTTAACATGTTAGAGATAGAGTCAGGATTTGCATGGAATGTATTAAAGCATAAGATATTTCCTAGCATTGAAATATTGTCTGAGAATGATGATAAGCTGTTCAAGGAGTTTTCGACAAGGCATGTAAAAAGAGAAGATAAAGATAAGAAGGACAGGAGTAAGTAGTGGGCTATGATTTCTTTACATGCAAGGAGTCTGATTCGATTGAGGCCTCATTTGGAAAATCTGTGGGGGCTCGACCCATAAATAAAAGGGACTTTTTAAAAAATACAGAAAAGTATATTGGCTCAAAGGTTATAGCCAGAGGTTTAAGGCATAATAAGATAATAAGGGCCGCCGCTAAATATGGAATAGACTATTTTTATATAGATACTGGATATTTTGGAAATATAGGTAAGAAAAAATATTGGCATAGGGTTATAAAAAATTCATTCCATATGAATAAAGTGAATAAAAGCTTTTCGGATAAAAGATACAAGTCTGTCCAGAAGTATTTTGATAGAGGCTGTAAGGATATGGGGATCTCAAGAGATCTGATGACAGAGTGGAGAGGCTCCGGATCTAATATATTGTTATGCCCTCCAACTCTAAAGTCTTTAAATGTAACTGGAATAAAGTACGACGATTGGATGAGAGAAACTATAAATAGGCTTGGTTTAGTTACAGATAGAAAGATAATAATAAGAGAGAAGCCAAGAAGTAGAACTATAAGGGTTAGGTTCAATACAATATGGCAGGCTATGGATAATGATATATGGGCAGTTGTCACTTACAATAGTATAGTTGGAGTTGAATCAGTGCTGTATGGCATACCCGCATTTTGCCTAGGGCCCAATGCTGCAGATCCAGTGGCAAATAAGACGCTAATAAACATGGAGAGCCCTAAGCGTCCGCCGAGACAGGATTGGGCTAACAATCTTGCATATAATCAGTTTACGGTAGAGGAAATGATAAGTGGAAAGGCATGGAGCATTCTTAGAGAAATATAAGGCTTGCTTCGGGTATAATATAATTTTAGTAAGGTTGACGTTATGAATAATGAAAAGTATATAAATTTAATTAGTGAAACAAAACTTGTGGGCGACTGGACGGTTCCGGTAAAGGATATCTTAATATCAAGAAAAATTGATGACTCTCCACTTGGCGATATAAAATACGAGAAGCACCTTAGGAGCTTCATATTAGACGGTATAATCAAGAAAAGAGTTTTTCTTGACGTTGGTGCAAATATTGGAATATGGTCACTTCCAATGTCATCTCATTTTGAAAAGGTGATTGCCTTTGAGCCAGATTCCAGAAACATGCACTGCCTTGAGCGCAATACTAATGGCATTAAGAATATAGAATATAGGAATTTTGGCTTAGGAGATAGAAATGAGCTAACGGTTATAAGGCAGTGCTATAAGAATTGCGGGAATAGTTATGTTTTGCCTCCAAAAAATATAGCCATAGAAGAGGTTTTAGAGGATAGATCCAGAGTTAAAGTTAGGGTTCTGCCGCCGCATAAGGACAATGGAAAATCCTTTTATGCTTCAGCTATCGACATGAAGACTATTGACTCGTTAGAGATACAGGATGTTGATCTAATAAAGATAGACACGCAGGGTCATGAGCTACAAGTCTTAAAGGGTGCTAAAAATACTATAATTAGGCATATGCCATGGATCTGCTTTGAATTAGGGGAGAGAAAGCATATGAAGAATGGATATTCAGATGCTGATATAATTAGATTTCTAAAAGGCATTGGATATGATGTGTGCAAGATGTCAAAAACTGACTGTATTATGGCTCCAATAGAAGACGCCCTAAGATGTAGCCGTTCGGCATAAGATTGAAGGTCATAGAGGTATATAGAGTATGAGGCTGGCAATATGTCTGTATGGGTTGGTTGGAAATCTGGTTGGAAAGTCTGGGTACAACAGCCTCGGAAGAGAGTCGGCTTTAGAGTTAGGATTTGATCATTGGAGCGAATTCTTTTCAAGGGATCATGAGGTAGACTTCTTCATACATTCCTGGGAAGGGGACTTGTCCGAAAGGATAATAGACCTATATCAGCCCAAAGAATATTTGTTTGAGGATCAAAAAAAATTTGAAATTCCAAAGTATGTGATTGGGAGCGAAAAGAGATGCCAGAATGTATATTCGAGGTGGTACTCTCAGATGATGTCAAATAAGTTATTAGACAGGCAGATAGACTCAGGCCTATATGACTACGTAGTTTCATCAAGATTCGACATAGGGTGGAAGAAGAAAATAGACTTTGAGTCCTTGAATAAAGATATATTATATTATCCAGGAGGCATATCTAACGCTAGAAAAATTTTGGACTACTGGTTTGTAGCCAATGTAAGCAATATGCACAGGTTCTGCAAACTATTCGATAGCCTGGATGAGTATAATATGCCCGGGAAGAAGGACGAGGTGTGCTCTCTTAACAAGAAGCTTGGAATATCTCCACACAGACTTGCGAAATTTCACCTAAAAAAGCTTGGAATGCAGCATGAGCCATTATTATGGCAGAATCATTGGATTGATCAGGCGGATTCAGACTTTCCAATACTAAGAAATATATATTTTTCATAAGACTACAGGGAATTATAAATTACTGCTAATTGTATGCATTATAATGTAGAACTCTACAAATAATTAAGGAGCACAAAGATGTCAAAGTATGATCATATAAATGATGGCTTTATAAAGAAAGCCTTAGAAGATTATAAGGAAAAAATAGACGAAGAGAAAGGGCATGAGTTATCTCTTAGCAATTATATGGTTGATAAGCCATGGGGACATGAGCTATGGCTTGAGTTAAATGAATTTTATGCATATAAGTTAATACATATGAAAAAGGGAAATAGATCTAGCCTCCAGTGGCATGATAAAAAAATAGAGGCCAATTATGTTATCCAGGGCGAGGCAGAGGTTCTCTTGGAGGATGAAAATGGAGACCTTCAGTCGCATATATTTAAAGCCGGATCCGGCTGGGTTGTGCCCGTAAAAAGAAAGCATAGGGTTATAGCGATAACCGATTATACAGCGCTAGAGGTATCCACTCCACACTTAGACGACGTTGTAAGATTTCAAGATGATACAAATAGAGGCTCTGGCAAGATCAATGAAGAGCACTCTGGAAAATAAAGTATGTATTTTGGCAGCAGGGAGAGGCTCTCGCTGTGATGTAACAAGCGGTCTTCATAAGGCTCTATTGCCCATAAACAATAGGCCTATGATATCTCATATTTTTGACTGTATACCGTCATCTTTCGGTATAGTTATAGCGATTGGTCACAATTCGGAACAGCTGAGAACATACATAGATAATGTTCACGGAGGCAGGGAGATAACCTTCGTCGAGGTAGATAATTATGACGGTCCCGGATCGGGTCCAGGACTAAGCCTATTGCAGTGTAGGGGCAATCTACAGTGTCCATTTATATTCATGCCAGTAGACACATATACCCCTGGGAATGTTTTTGGCAAAATTGATAAAAATTGGGTTGGCGCAGTAAAGCCCACGATAGAGGATTCTGCGCTATATTGCATGATATCTGGAGATGAACATGTAGATGAAATAGGATATCACGATGGAGAATATATCTTTAACGGTATAGCTGGAGTATTAGATTATAAAGAGTTTTGGAAAAACTTATCTAATAAAAATTTAATAAAAAATGAGCATCAGGTTATAAACGGATTAAAAGATCTTGGCAATTTGAATGTAAATGTTTTCGATAATTTTTATGATACTGGAAATACAAAGTCTTACTTAAAGGTAAGGTCACTGCTATCCAATGAGATTGTGCTCCCGAAGACTTCTGAGTGCATATATATAGATAATGGCAAGGTTGTAAAATACTTTAGCGATAGAGAGAAGCTGACCCTTAGAGTGAGGCGAGCCAACTCTTTGAGCAAGTTCGTTCCAGGAGTTAATAAAATAAATGACAATATGTACATATATGATTATATAGATGCAACATTGCTATCAAATGTAACCTCAGAGGAGGTGTTAGATAATTTTTTAATATTTTTATCTAAAGATTTTCATGATAAACAATTAGATAGGGATGAGGAGTTTCTCAGCAATTGCAAGGCCATGTATTTCGACAAAACATCCAAGAGGGCAGATATGTTTGCCGGCGGCGAATTGGATGCCATTAGCATTATAAATGGGGTAAGGGTTCTTTCGATAAAGGATATTCTGTCTCAGGTGCAATGGGATGATATCCTTGACAAGGCGATCGCTACAAATATTCATGGAGATCTTCAGCCAGAAAATATATTATTTAAGGATAAGTTTATCTTAATAGACTGGAGGGAAAGCTTTGGCAGCAGCATTAGTTGCGGAGATCTATATTATGATTTAAGCAAATTATATCATGCTCTTTTGATAAATGGAACATATGTATTAAATAATAATTATAGTGTTCTTATAGATAAAAATGAGGCATCTTTAACATATTCCATAAAGAGTAATTTATTAGTATTGCTTGATAAGCTAGAGCGGTTTTGCGTAATAAATAACTATGACTGGAAGCATGTATCTTTACTGGGAATATTGCACTATATAAATATAGCTCCATTCTATAGAGATTATGATGATGGGAGATACAGTAAGTTTATCTTTCTCCTTGGAAAACTACTCCTAACAAAGCACTTAAGGGACTAAATATGGATTTTGAAAGTTTAATAAATATATATAAAAATGAATCATCAAATGTTTTAAATAATATATCAAATAAAGAAATAGAGACATTTGTAAAAATGGTATTTGAAGCATATGAGAATGAAAATAAAATCTTCGCCTGTGGAAATGGGGGCAATGTTGCATATGTAGGAAACTTAGTTGTTGATCTAAATATGCATCCATTTGTATCCGAGGATAAGTCTTCAAGCTCAGGCGATAGAAATAAGTTTCACTGTGTGAATCTTTGTGATTGCTCGGCAACGATAACTGGGATATCCAATGATTTAGGGTATGATTTTATATTTAGTGAGCAACTGCGATACCAGGCGAGAGAGGGAGATATATTATTTGGAATAAGCGGATCTGGAAACTCCAAGAATGTCGTAAAGGCCTTAGAGTATGGAAGAGAGGCTGGTATGAAGTCAGTTGTTATAACTAGAAATGAAGATTGCAAGGCGAAAGATTATGCTGATCTATTGATAATGATAAAGGGAGACTCGGTATTCCCAGGTCAAACTGGAAAGAATAATAATAACTTTCATTTTGAAGATTGTATATCAAAACTAACGCATATGGCGGTAGGTATGCTGAAAGAGAAGGTGTCTAATGAATCTTAGTCCAAATAAGCTTAGGCAGCATATCTTGAGAATGGTCTATGAGAAAAAATCTGGACATATCGGCGGAAGCTTTTCGATGGCAGAAATAGTTGCCCATATATATTCCAATTATGATGTAACATCTTCATCTATAGATTCTTCCAAGTTTATACTGTCGAAAGGGCATGGTGTTCCCGTATTATATGCGGCGTTATATGAGATGGGGCTACTAAGTGATGATGATATTGGAAAATTCAGAGAGATAAATTCACCCCTTCAGGGCCACCCAGACAAGCTTAGGATGAGTTATATGCACGCAACAACAGGATCTCTTGGTCAGGGCCTAAGCATTGCAATTGGTCACGCGATAGCGATGAAGCAAAAGGGCATTGACAAAAAAGTATTTTGTGTGATAGGCGATGGAGAGATGCAGGAGGGCCAAATATGGGAGGCACTAATGTTAGCCCCTAAGTACAAATTAGATAATTTGATATGTATAGTTGATCATAATGGATCTCAAAATGATGGATTGGTTTCAGATATATTGCCGCTAGATCCCCTCTCCGACAAGATAGAGAGTTTTAACTGGGATGTTTATGCGATGAATGGAAACGATGCGGAAGACGTTCAGGCTACTATATCTGCAGCGTCAAACTCTTCGAATCAGCTTCCAAAGTTTATTATAGCAAATACTAAAAAGGGAAGCGGTGTTTCGTTTATGAATGATCCCTCGTGGCATGCAAAGGCACCAAATGATGAAGAATACAAAATGGCAATGGAGGAGTTGAAATGTTAGCAACCAGAGACGCCTTCGGGGCGCAATTAGTAGAGTCTGCCAAAGAGAATGAGAATATCATAGTTTTAAATGCTGATTTAGCCAAGGCAACCCGGCTGTCTAAGATGCAGGATGCGTTTCCAGATAGATTTTTCGAAATGGGGATCGCAGAGTGCAACATGATAGGGGTTGCGTCTGGCATGGCAGAGTATGGATATAGGGTGTTTATGGCATCATTTGCCTCATTCCTGACAGGAAAATACGATGTAATAAGGGTTTCATTAGGGTATTCTTGCGCTCCAGTCGTCTTAATAGGTACACATGCTGGCTTAGCAATTGGTAAAGATGGAGTTACTCAAATGGGACTAGAGGATATAAGCCTGATGAGGTCAATTCCAAATATGGCTGTTGTTCAGCCTGCAACTCCAATGGAGGCCAAGCTTGTAACAAAGTATTTTGCAGAAAAAGAAGACTTAGATCACCCTGTTTATATAAGGATAGGTAGACAGCCAGTTCCGGATGTACTTCCAGATGACTATATATTTGAATTCGGCAAAGCCTCTGTGCTGAGGGAGGGTGGCGAAGTCCTCATGATAAGCAGCGGATGCATTCTTCCAGAGGTTTTAAAGGCAGCAGATATAATTAGCGAAACAGGCATAACTTCGTCCATTATCAATATGCATACCATAAAGCCATTGGATCGCAACGCCATCATGGCTCACTCTAAGGCTGCGAAGAAAGTTGTTACGATTGAGGATCATTCGATAATAGGCGGGTTAGGATCTGCAGTAGCGGAAGTCATGGCTGAGTGTGGTGTCTCGGCACCGCTCACGAGAATAGGCCTTAATGATTGCTTTCCGGAGTCTGGGCCTCCAGATGAATTATGGGATAAGTACGGTCTAACTGCAGAAAAGATAGCGTCGAGGATCCTGGGTGATAAATAAGGATACAAAAGTTTGCATCTCTATGGCAGAGAGCGCTGGCAACTTTGGTTGTTCGATACATAATGCCGCATTCAAAAGAATGGGCTTAAACTTTATATACAAATCATTCTCTGTAGCAAAAGAAGATTTAGAGGCTGCTGTAGACGGAATTAGGGCATTTGGAATTCGTGGGTCTGGGGTTACAATGCCTTACAAGATATCTGTGCTACCATTAGTTGATGTGCTCTCAGAAGAGGTGATAGAAGTAGGTGCCTCGAATACGATAGTCAATGATAATGGAGTTTTAACAGCTTATAATACAGATGCATATTCATCATATGAGTTTTTAAAGAATATAAAGAGTAGGGATAATATATATATACTGGGTAACGGAGGCTTCTCAAGGGCTGTTCAGTATTCCGCTAGAAAGTTATTTAATAACGTTAGTGTTATAGAGAGAAAGGATTGGCCTGATATAAGAGATATAAATAGCGGAGTTATCTTCAATTGTACTCCGGTTGAAAAAATTATAGTAAATGATGACGCATTATTTATAGACTGTATAATATCATCGAATGACGGAAAGAAATTGTCCTTATTGCAGGCCTCTAGACAGTTTAGCCTTTATACTGGAAAGGAATTTCCATTTGATTATATAGATAAAAATTTACAAAAGATTCTTGGAGCTTAATATGAAGATAATAGCATTTGACCTAGATGACGTTTTATGTGAGAGGCCGGTAGAGCACCAGGATGGTGGCCCCAAGAAGTACCAGCGCTGCAGTCCAATTTTAAATATGATTAAAATTGTAAATAAGTGTTACGACGAAGGGCATTATATAAAAATATTTACATCAAGGGGAATGGGTCACTTTAATTATAATGAAAATAAAATTATAAATGAATTATTTCAAATTACAAAAGATCAGCTATCGGATTGGGGCGTAAAGCATCATGAGCTAATAATGTGTAAACCGGAATATGATCTCCTTATAGATGATAAGGCTCTAAATGAGTTTGATATATCAAGTGAATATGATATTTATGACTTCTTAGACGAAAATATATCTTCTCAGCCAAGATCGAATTCATATGGTAAGTTCCTAACAAGGTATTGTGAATTCTGTGAATACAAGACAATTGTTGAGATTGGAGTCAAAAAAGGGGTTACGACAAGATTATTAATTCGGGCTGCCCAAAAAACAGGAGGTAAGGTTTTTGGATATGATCTTTTTGATCCACAGGGTGTATATTCGGACTCATCGGTAGCCTCAAGGCAGAGGGTTAACTACACTCTATCAACAAAGTGCGGCCTGGATAAAGGTTTATACAAGTTGACCATGGCAGATACCCTTAGTGACGAATTTGATGAAAAATTGAAAAATGATACAGGTGGAAAAATAGACTTTGCGTTTATAGATGGAGATCACTCCTATGAGGGAATTAAGAATGACTTTCTAAAGGTCTATCCCTATTTATCTCCAGGCGGGTCGATAGTGCTTGACGATACATATACCCATGTGGGGTGTAGAAAATTTATATTAGAATTAAGAAAAGAGCTAAATGACGGGACATTTGATATATTGAATTTGCCATATAGAGATGGGCTTACTATGATCATCAAGAGAGATTATATAAATTCAGCATCTGGAATAAGAAACTTTGATTTTGATAAAGATTTAAAGGCGGGCGATATATACGCAGATGAGAAAGAGTGGTACTCAAGCCAAACACAAGGCTCAGAGGAATAGCCATGAGAGTTGCGCTCTGCCTACATGGATTAGTGGGAAATATACTAGGAAAATCTGGAGATAAAGAGTTAGATGGTGTTGGGTCCGATATTGTATTAGATTTAGCAGGATTGCACTGGAATAAGTATATAATAGAGCCAAATAATGTTGATGTATTTATTCACTCTTGGAGCAGAGATCTGAAGAAGAGAGTTAGGAAGGTTTTTTTTCCAACGACCTATAGGGCTCAAGACCAGATAAGGTTTGATATACCTGATAACATCTATATGAAGTATGCAAATACATCATTGGCAGGAGACTTTTCTGATGATAATCCAGAGGTAGCAAGAATTCGCAACCACTACAGTAAGTGGTTTTCACTCCAAAAATCTGTTGACTTTGCGCTTGATTTTTCAAGTGCAAATAATTTTAAATATGACTGCATAATGGCATCAAGAATAGACGCAGCTCCAAAGAAAAAGATTATATTCAAAGATCATGATATGAATTGCTTCTGGAAGGTTGGAGGCCCCGTATGGGATAGGTCAAGGTTTAAGATGCAGGATGTATGCTTCTTTTCAAATCAGGATATGATGAAGGAATTCTCTAGGTTATATCAGAACATGTCTAGATATCTTAGTATTGGAAACTTTTCATCAGTAAGGATAAGCAACCATAGGCTTGCAAAGCTGCATATGAACAACACTGTTGATAAATATATAAAGGAATCTGGAGCCACAAGCGGTTTTGAAAAGGATGTTGAACTTGAGGTGCTAAGAGAGGCGTTCCTAAGGAGTTATAGGGCTGGATTTAAAGCCAGTAAGGGCCAGGGGATGAGTAAGAAGGCAATGAATTCGATAAGAAAGGCTGCGCTAAAAGATATGATAAAGATTCGCAATTATTGTATAAGAAATGCATTTATAGAATCAGAGAGAGATAATCCAAATAAGTCTGAGTGTCCAATAATTAGACAGCTTTATTTTGGCTATACACGAAGAGGGCCGGGTACTTTCCATGAAGATGCAGAGGGTAGGCTTGTTAATATAGATGAGTTTGTAAAGAAGTATAATATAAAAAATTAGACTTTTCTTAATGAATTTACATTTTCAATTCATTAAGTATGTATGAAGTCATTTTCTGCGAGATACGCTTACAATCCTTCCTCGACAGCCTAACTTTAGATTTACTATTTATATAATATTTATTTTTTATAGATATCCTGGATATATTTTCTTTAATCACATCTGATGAAAGCCTCAGGGCTATAGGATTAGTTTGTTCGTAATAATCTTCTGACACCCTCATCCTTACATGCTTAAATATCATAAGTGAGGCGAGATGTCCATACGGACTATGTGGAGATTTATTTATATTTATTGGTGACATGCTATAAATACAGGCGTCTAAATATTTACTTATTTCTTCAAAATTAATCTTTACATTAGCCTTGTTATTTCTTTCTTTAACTATCTTATCATTGATAGTCATCCATAATCTTTTATCGTCCGAATTACATTTTTTATCATCCCATCCAATAATTACTTCCTTTGGATATTTGGTGATTATGATTCCATCATTTTTAGTCAATAATTTGGTTGCAGCATATCGATCTAAATCATATCTCAAGGAGTGACCTTTTTCTTCCATAAGCATTATAGGCTTATTGTCCAATATGGTATTAATGCCACCTGATAATACGAAGTACTCAAAGCCCTCTACGTCCATCTTAATAAGGCTTACTTTCTTTAGGCTTAATTCGTCCAATGTTACTATAGGAACTTCTATTTGCATATTGCTTGGATCGATCTGCTCATTTGGTGAGCACACATGCGTTGAGAATCCATCCGAAGGGCTGTAGTTTATGTTAATGCTTCCAGGTTTGCCTCCAAGACCGAATTCGTGAACTATTATATTGTTTATCCCTCTCTCTTTTATATTTCTCTTCAGGCACTCTCTGACTTCGGGCATTATCTCAAAGGCATGCACCTCCTTAAACATTTTGGAGAGGCTAACTGACCATAGCCCAACATGAGCGCCAACATCTATGGCTGTATCAAAAGATTTTGAATATTGAATAACCCTATTGAACTTTTTATCATCATTTGTAGATAACCACTCATCGCTTCTCTTTAGGCCTCCAGTAAAATTTTTTTCATCTGGATTGGCATTGAACTGTCGCTTTAGGGCCCTCCAGAGCTTTTTGTCATCATCTGGAACCCACCATCCGCATACTTTTTTCATTACTGCATCACCCTTTCCCTTGATTCTTTTTATAGCCACGAGAGATATTGTTTTTAAAGGTATATTTTTTCATTTTTTTAATAATCTTGTTCTCTTGAGATTTACTATAGCTTTTGACGCTTCCTTTTAAATGAATCATTTTTCCATCCATTATTATATTGAAGTTATCATATCGTATATCTGGAGTTAGGTCGAGAGCCTTTATCTCTGACCTCTTTTGCATCTTTTTTCTAACTCTATCAAAAACATAGCAGTCGTTCCACTGCTCTAAGTCAAATATCTCTCCTGAGTCATAAAACCATTGATATTTATTCATAAAGTTAGCATTAGCCTTGTGCTTGATATTAAAAGCCATAAATCCACATTCTGAATGCCTTTTCCCGCGTCCGAGATAAGAGCAGTAGAATTTTTTTGGAATCAAACTATGTATAAACTTATTAGAGACCCATCCCTTGGATACGGTATCTGCATCAAGCCAAACTAATATATCATGAGGAATGGACTTTGCAGCATGGGCCACACAATACACCTTGTGGGAGAATTTTATAGCCATCCATTTATATCCAAATCTTTTTTCACTTTTCCGCCCATGTGCACGGGGATCATTATCCCATTTTTTTTTAAAATCAACCAACTCAGTGCACGCATCTTCTATATTTATGTAATGAATCCTCTTGCTCTTTATATTTGGCTTTTTATTTTCGTAGTATACGTAAAGATCGACGTTTTTAGGCCACTTTCTATCAAAGGTTTGTATCATCTTGTGGCCATGGGCAATATATCCTTTTTGACTAAAGGTTGTGACTACTGCAATAGATCTTTTATCTATTTTTTTTATTTTATTGCTCATGATATATTTTGTTTGACCTATTGTGATTATACAGTATAATGATAAAATAAGAATATATTTATAATGAAATTTAAAGAATTATTAGAAGAGCATAATTTTGATTATTGTATAGTTGGAAACTCACCGTGTGAGATGGGCAAGGGCAATGGTCGTGCAATAGATAGTCATAGCTTGGTCATAAGGTTTAATGACTTTTCATTAGATAAGAGGTACAACAAAGATTATGGGAAAAAGACAAATATATGGATTAGGGGGACGAATGACTTCATTGTATATACAATGAAGGATAAGAAGAAGATGATCAATAAATTAGACTTAGTTGTAGTGAGGGCCTGCGCGGATAGAAATAAAGGGTTTGTTAAGTATGCAGAAAAAAATGATTTAAACTATGATTTCTTTAAAAGAAAATATGAGTTAGACTTAACTAATAGATTAGGCTTATGTCCCAGCACAGGTCTACTTACTTTGTTCATTATAAATAAAATAAGCGGACCAATCGATAAAAATAGAGTTTTTGGATTTTCTTTTTGCAGTGAGAATAGAGAGAAGGATCCAGATGGGGGACAGGTTCACTATTATAACTCTGGAAATTTATGGAATCCATATAAGAATAGAGTCGAAAAAATTAAGAATACATTTTTAATCTCAAAACATAATTGGAAAGCGGAAGAGTCATTCTATAAGAATGAATTGCTAAAGAGGAAGCTGTGAAGTTAGGATTAGTTGGAAGAGGATTTGTTGGTGACGCTCTATATAAGAGCTTTCAGGCCAAGGGACATAGTGTATTATCGTATGATAAGCATAAGCAGATAGGCAGCTTTTCAAGCGTAGAGTCTTGTGACGTTATATTCTTATGTCTCCCCACTCCATTCAGAGAGGGCACAGGATTTGATAAGTCTGCCATAAATGAAACTTGTCACAAGCTATCTTTAAGGAATTTTAGCGGGCTGGTAGTCCTGAAGAGTACTATCGAGCCAGGAACATGCAAGGAAATATCAGATGCGTATAAATTAGACGTTGCTCATAATCCTGAGTTCTTAACAGCTAGGTCTAATTATGAAGACTTCCACAACCAGAAGCATATTGTGCTTGGCAAGGTTAAGGATTCTCAATTGTTTAATGAGCTTTCAGTCTTGTATATGGATATGTATCCTGATGCAAAAGTCTCCATATGCTCATCATATGAGTCCGAATGTATGAAGATATTCTGTAATTCCTTTTATGCTGCAAAAGTTCAGTTTTTTAACGAGTTATATTTGCTTTGTAATAAAATTGGAGTAGAATACTCAAATGTTCGTCGCTTAATGTTGAGTAATAATTGGATAAACCCAATGCATACTTTGGTTCCCGGCCCAGACGGTCAGTTAAGCTATGGCGGCGCATGCTTTCCAAAGGACACGAAGGCTTTGGAGAGATTTATGCAAGATAACAAGATATCTCATGAGATTTTATCAGCCGTAATAAAAGAAAGGGAGGCCTACAGGGATGATTAATAACATTGCTAATTTTAAAGATAAGAGGGTTTTGGTAACAGGGGGCGCTGGCTTCATAGGGAGTCATCTTGTTCATAAGCTCGCATCCCTCGGCTGTGAGGTAACTATAATTGACAACCTTACATCCGGAAGTATAAAGAATATAGAGAGCCTTATTGATTCGGATAAGGTAGAGCTTTACACAATGGGAGTGGAAGACGCCTCCGTTGGAATCCCTATTCATATGAATAGGCCAGAGTATGTATTTCATCTTGCAGCCATCCCAGGGGTTAGCGAATCTGTAGATGATCCGTTATCTACAAATAAAGTTAATTTATCTGGATCGCTAAACCTATTAAACTCATGCGTTGACATTGGAGTCGAAAGATTTATATTTGCATCATCTTCGTCCATATATGGTGGAGCGGGCAGTATACCAACAAAGGAATCTGAGGCCTCGAATCCAAAGTCTCCCTATGCGCTGCAAAAGCTTACGGTGGAGAAGTACTGTAAGTTTTTCTCAGAAGAAAAGGGTTTAGACACAGTGTGCTTAAGGTATTTCAATGTTTTCGGACCAAGGCAAACTGGAGACTCTGCTTATTCAGCGGTTATATCTTCTTTTTGCGATGCCCTTAAAAATGGAAATAGGCCAAATATATATGGCGACGGAAAGCAATTTAGAGACTTTTGTTATGTTGAGAATGTAGTCAGAGCGAACCTTAGGGCGATGCTGTATGCCGGAGACTTTAAGGGTGATGTCTTTAATGTTGGTTGCGGAAAGAAAACCACCATTAATGACTTGGTAGACATTATGGGCCTTAAGAGTCCAATTTATTTTCCAAGTAGGAAAGGTGATGTGAAGCAATCTCTTGCTGATATATCAAAAATACGAAGAAATTTAAAATATAAGCCAAGGGTTAGTGTGGAAGCGGGTATATTAAAGACAGTAGATTGGTACCTTAAGAATGGATAATTGGAGGATAAAATGTTGACAGCTGTTATAACTGGTGTTTGCGGCCAGGATGGCTCATATTTGGCAGAACACTTGCTGAAAAACGGATATCTAGTTATAGGTATAACTAGAAGGAGAAGTACTGGCAGGGAGTATGAGAATATAAATCACTTGCTTGATGTAGATAAGTTTAAGTTTATAGAGGGAGATGTTACTGACGCAACTCTTATCAACAGGGTATTACATCAATATAGCCCAGATGAGTGGTATAATCTTGCCGCACAATCAAATGTTGGACATAGCTTTAGGGAGCCTATGGTTACATTTGATGTTAATGCGAAATCAGTTATAATGCAGTTAGAATCCATCAGGATTAACTCTCCACATATTAGGTTTTATCAGGCAAGCACGTCAGAGCTGTGGGGCGGCCTGGAGTGCCCAGAGGGGGGTTACTCTGAGAGCATGTCCTTTCACCCAAGGTCTCCATATGGAGTTTCAAAGTTAGCTGCATATTGGGCAGTAGTGAATTATAGAGAAGCTTATGGGATGTTTGCGTGTAATGGGATTTTGCATAATCATTCGAGCCCAAGGAGAGGTCTGGATTTTGCCACAAGAAAGATAACAGATGGAGTCGCAAGAGTAAAGTTAGGCCTACAAGATAAGCTAAGAATGGGAAATCTATCTGCATTCAGAGATGAGGGCCACTCTGCAGACTTTGTAAAAGCAATGCACTTGATGCTGCAGCAGGAAGTTCCAGACGACTATGTTATAGCAACATCAGAGGGTGCAACAATAAAGGAGATGTTTGAGTATGTCTGTGAAATTGCAGAGTTAGACTTTAATGATGTATACGAAATGGATGAAAGGTTCATGAGGCCCTCTGAAGTTCCGGTTCTATTAGGAAACTCAAGAAAAGCAAGAGAGCACTTGGAATGGAAGCCGGAATACACATGGAAGGCGCTCCTTCGGGAGATGTATGAAAATGATTTAAATATATGGAGGAAGAGATGTCATCTAGAAGAGTAGAAAAGCCATGGGGGCATGAGATAATATGGGCAGAGAATGAGAAGTATTTGGGAAAGATATTGTTTATCAAGGAAGGGCACAATTTGTCTAGGCAGTATCACGAGAAAAAGGATGAGTGCATACTCATATTAGAGGGAAGGCTGCTCATGGAGATCGGAGATGGGGATGATATTCTTCAGTATACACTTGGAGAGGGCAAGTCAGAGAGAATTCTTCCAAATACCATACATCGATTTTGCGCAGCCTGCGGAACGGATGTAAAGTTAATAGAGGTTAGCACCCCAGAAATAGATGATGTTGTAAGGCTGGAAGATGACTATAATAGGTGATATACGCAATATCACCATATTATCATTTAATGTAGGGCCTGCGGGAAGATATGTAAACGGCCCAGGTATATGTTTATATAATTTAATAAATTTTTTAAAAGAAACAAATCCTGAGATAAATATTGATGTCTTTTCGCATATTAAGTGTAGCTTTGAAATTCCAGGAATCAGAGTATACTCTATGCAAGATAGAGATATGCTTGCAAGATCAATAGACAAATCTCAAGTTATACATAATTGGAGCGGACTGACGGAGCCTCAGGTTGAAGCAATACAGCTTGCGAATAGATCTGAAAAGTTAGTTATTTTAGGGCCAAACTGCATAGATACCGTAGAGGCTGGCAGAGAGAGGCTTTTTTTAGATAAAATTAATTTTGATATAGTTTTAACTGTAAATGAAAGATTAAGGCACAGGATATCGAAGGACCACCATATTGATATCGGAAGGGTAAGTGAGTTTTTAGTAGGGCCTGATGTAGAGGCCTGGAGGAACAATGGCAGGCGTGACAATTTTATATTATGGAAAGGTAATTCAAGACATTTCGTTAAAGATGTTGAGTTTGGAATCAAGGTTGCCAAGAAATTAGGAAAGTATGATTTTAAATTCATAGGGCATCCAAATCCTTATGATTACTTTAGCCATATAGATGAAGCAAAGCGTGCAAAATTATACTTCAGCACCTCTCTTAGTGAAACTATGGGCGTAACACTGGTTGAGCAATGGGCAGCGGGAGTTCCATCTGTTACACATCCAAAAATATATATGCATGGTCAGAATTATAAAACTGGAATCATCACAAATAGGGATATAGATTCTTACTGTGATGCAATATGCGAAATAATGGAAGATGATACTTTGCATGAAAAATTATCTTTAGGAGCAGAGGCTTATGCCGCTGCAAATTTTAGCAAAAAAGTTGTAAGTGATAGCTACCTGAGGCTGATCGGGGGATTGGAGTAATGCTAGTTGATATAGTTATACCGGCGTATAATCCTGGAGAATATCTGCATGAGTGCCTAATAAGCTGCGTTAGCCAATCCTATGAAAACTTTAACATTATAGTTGTTGATGACAACTCCACAGAAGATGTGGAGAGAGTTGTTTCGAATTTCAGCGAGGTATCTTATATAAGGAACCCTAAAAACCTTGGCCCTGGTGCGTCTAGGAATGTCGGCATAAATAATGGCTCCGGAGACTTAATAAGCTTTATAGATTCTGATGATATTATGCATCAAGACAAATTAGCACTCTCGGTAGAAAGACTATCTAAAAGTAGCGAGGCTGGAATGTGCTGTGGAAATTATAGAATAATGGTGAATAGGCAATCAATAAGGCCTCCGTTTTATAAGCTCCCAATAGATATAAATTACAATCTTCTTATGAAGCAAAACTTTGTTGCGTCTGGATCAACAACGGTCAGAAGAAGCGTGATAGATGAGGTTGGATCTTTTAATGAAGATTATTGGATAGCAGAGGATTATGATTTGTGGCTTAGAATATCTGAAAGGTATCCAGTAGAATACATACATAATGTATTGTATTATTACTCCATAGTCCCTGGGGAAGGGTCATTGACGCAAAGGAGTGATATACAAAAAGATCATATAAAAAATATTAATGAAATAAGAAGAAGCTCAAAAGAAAGAGTGAGGGATAGGGGTCGTAATCCATGATTGATAAATATAAAGAAATAGCCTCAGAGATTGGGGGGCCTGCTCAGGAGAAGAATAATTCTTATGGGGATTCGTTCGGAGAGCCTTGCAGAATATTGGGGCCTACTAATGATGAGGACGAAGATGGCGCTTCGGTGAAGGACTGATGGAGTATTGCTTTAAGGGTAAAACCGTCTTAATTAAAACGTTTTTATTTGAATCTGGGCTATGGTATCTTGGCAAGTCTTTGGGCGATTATATACAGTCTGCCGGAGGAAGTGTGTTTTATATGGCGAAAGCCCGATATGCATTGGAGCAGGGATCCTTCACGAGGAGGTATCCAAAGCCTAGGGATGCAGGGTTGCTGGATAACATTACTTGCTATGAATTTTCGACAAGTGAAAGCATAGAGTCTCAAACGGCAAACGCTATAACGTCTTGCGAGGCCGACCTAATAATATCATTTGAAACACTCATGCAAAATGCACAATGGGTCTCTATGTCTAGGCAGAAATTTGGAGTGGAGGTTATAGATGTGCCGATGTTAGAGTGGGTAAGTGAGCGATATATGAACAATAAGTCATATAGAATATTTGATGAAATATGGGCCCTTACAGATATGTGTTTCGATGCATTTGGCGACTATAGCAATGTAACAAGAAGGGAGTGGGACTTTGTAGATAGAGGGCTATTTTTTGAGCCAAAAAATAGAAGTTATGATAAAATAAGGTTTTTTCACGCGGCATCAACCAGTAAGGATTTTAGCCACAAGAATACTGTAGAGGTAATAAGGGCGTTTAATGATTTATGTAAAGATTATGATTACAATGCAGAACTATGTATATCCGGAGGACTAACTGATTCGGAATTATCTGAGGCGAAGGACAATGGCAATATATTAATAATCAAAGACTTTTTGCCTAGGGAGTCCATAGCAAGAGAATACCAAAGGGCTCATTGCATTCTGGCTCCATCTATAAAAGAAGGTTTGGGCCTTTCTTTTTTTGAGGCAAAGGCTACTGGGTGTGACCTGATAACGACAGACGCAGAGCCAATGAATCATCACACTGAATATATTTGTAAAGTAATTTCGTATAATAACGATGAAAGCTTGGTTCCGAGGGCGATTGCCAAAAGGGAACAAATTTTAGAACAATTAAGTAAATACTGTAAGGATTTTATTATGAAGAATGAGTCAAGTGCAAGAGAAATCGAGATAAAGAGGAAGTCTAAGACTAAGGAAGAGGTTGAGGTAGAGAACGAGTCTCTAATGCAGGCCTTTGATGCCTCAGGGGATGAGCCCTTAGTCCAGGCGGAGGAGCCCGATATGAATCCAGATATATTAAAGGGATTAAAGGAAAAAATGGAAAAGAAAAGCATGGAGGATAATATGCCAGCCGTTACTTCAGAGAGAGATGTTAGTATAAACTTAGCAGTAATAGGAGTGGGGCAAGCCGGATCTAGAATTGCAGAAGTTTTTCATAAGAGTGGCTATGATGTAGGAGTTATAAATACTTCAGCTCAAGATCTTGAGTTTATAGATGTTATGCCGAATCAAAAATTACTCCTGGAGGGCAGCCTTGGCGGAACCGGGAAAGACTTAGATCTTGGCCGAGAGATTTTTGCAGATAGTGAGAGCCTAATTGAAGAGTTTGCATCAGAAGTGCTTGATGGAAATGACATGGTTTATTTGGCGATATCTGGCGGAGGAGGAACGGGGTCTAGCTCTGCAGAAACTCTAGTCACAATGCTCTTTAACACAGGGATGCCAATCGGTGTAATATATGTTCTGCCAAAGGCAACCGAAGACGCTCGGTCTAAGCAGAATTCAGTAGATACACTCTCAAGGCTTGCAAAGATGACTGCGAGCAATATGGTATCGAGCCTGGTTGTGGTTGATAACGCAAGAATTGAGCAGATATATGCAAATTTAAGTCAGTCGCAATTTTGGAGCACTTCAAATAAGGCTATTGTGGATCCACTTCATACCTTTAATGTCTTAACGTCTCGTCCATCTAGATTTACCTCACTAGATCCGAGCGATTTTGCAAAAATAATTTCATGTGGAGACTGCTCTGTCTATGGAGTAATGGAGGTATCCGATTACATGGAAGAGACTGCATTAGCAGAGGCTGTTATAGGCAGCCTGAGTGCAAATATGCTGTCAGAGGGCTTTGATTTGACTCAGGCTAGAGTGGGTGGAGTCATAATAACAGGATCAAAGGAAGTATTAGAGCAGCTTCCGGCAATAAATATAAATTATTGCTTTCATATGATATCAGAGCAAACAAATGGCGCTTCTATTTTCCAGGGAGTTTATGATGTTGAGTCTGACAAAGACTCTGTAAAGATATACTCATGGTTCGCAGGCCTTGGTCTCCCTAGGGATAGGATTGAGAGCCTGAGGAACGAAAGTAGGGCACAAGAGAAGATTGCAGCTGAGAAAGAGAAGCTTAGAGCTTCTGCGATGAACCTGGATCTTGGAGAAGATAAGGTTAATAGCGTTGCAGATGAGGTTCATAGGAAAATCCAGAAGAAAAAATCTGGATTTAGCCGACTTCAGCGTGGGTCTAAGGGCTCTATAATTGACAAGAGGAGAAAGCGGTAGACTATGGATAAGGATTTTTATAATAAATCAAGCTCAGATAGCTTAGGCTGGAATCCATCTTGGTTTGGATGCGAGGAGTTTGATTTTAAATTAGTTAAAGCCGTTCAGAAGTGGCAAAGAAAAAATGGACTAACTGGAGATGGGCTTGTTGGGCCAATGACATATCGCAGAGTTTGGACTGAAAGGGAGGCTAGCATATCTAATTACGAGGGGCCTCGCACAAAAGGAGCTTATGATGGCGGAGACAAGCACATAATTCATAATGGTCATTTTATTCCAATTGAGTGGGATAAGGTAATTCTTTGGGACGAGGAGAGTGGGTTTAAAGCAAACAAAGGCTGTTATACGGATTACTCTGGAAGGCCAGATCGTAATCCAACAATGTTCGTTAACCACTGGGATGTATGCTTAAGCTCTGAATCTTGTGCGAAGGTCTTAAATAAGCGCGGAATATCAGTTCACTTCTTGATTGATAATGACGGAACAATTTATCAAATGCTTGATACGCAGCACAAGGCATGGCATGCAGGGATACCCAAATATGAAGGCGGGAACTCAAAAGGCATTGGCGTAGAGATATCTAGTGCGTATTATCTAAAGTATCAAGACTGGTATAAGAAGAATGGATTTGGAGATAGGCCTATTCAGAGTAATGCGTGGGTTCATGGCAGAAAGCTTGATCCATTTTTGGATTTCTACCCGATCCAAATAGAGGCGTTAAAAGCACTGTGGAAGGCGGTTCACATTGGGGTCGGGATACCACTTGAGTATCCAAAGAATTCAGGCGGTCATGCAGAAACCGGTGTTCATAGAGCCTGTGAAAGAGGAGAGTTCAGCGGATTTTGCAATCATTACAATTTTATAAGAACAAAGATAGACTGTGCGGGATTAGACCTGCCAACCCTGCTCGATGAGGTTGGGTCTGGGGCAATGTACTGCCTAGACAACAAGCAATGAGATATAATGGTAAAGATTTTATTAGGTAATGTAAGTTGCAAGGTTATTGGCCTAACTGATGTTGATGTTATTCGTGACTTAGACGAGAAGATGAGCTATAAATTTAGTGGTTATCAATTCATGTCAGGAGGCAGGGGCGGATATAAAATGAGTGGCAAGTATGGAGGCTGGGACGGAGTCTTTCGCTTGTTTACCAAGAGGAAGTCATTTCCTGCCGGATTACTATATATAGCAGAAGAAGTTTTTAAAAAAAATGGAATAGAGTATTCAACCATAGACAGTAGGCCTCCAATAAAGCTTGGAAAGCCGCTTGATATTATTGATGAAGACTTCTCGCCAAGAGATTATCAGCTTGACATAGTAAAAAAATCTCTTCTAAAAGGTGGAGGCATAATACGGTCTGCTACAGGATCTGGAAAAACAAGCTGCATAGCGATGCTCGCTGCAAAATATAATATTCCAACCGTTATTTATGTCATAGGAATAGAATTGCTGTATCAGATGAAGGATACAATCGAAAGGCTTTACGGGGTAGAGTGCGGGATTGTTGGCGGCGGAAAATGTGATACATCGAAGAATATAACAATAATGACTATTTGGTCTGCAGCCTCCGCCTTTAACAAGAAGTGCAAGATAATTGATAATGATTTAACCTTAGACTCCGCAAAAATGAATAAGGCTCTAAATAAATCGTTGGTAAGAAAAGTTGTCACAGAGTCACAGTTGGTCATCGTTGATGAATGCCAATATGCTGCATCAGAAACTGTGCAGTTTTTGCATAAAGCGAGTGAGTCAGCAAGGTATAGGTTTTTATTCTCTGGGACTCCATGGAGGGATACTGGAGATGACATCCTAATAAATGCAGTAGGCGGGCCGAAGATATATGATTTAAACGCAACTAAATTAATAAAAGAAAACTACTTAGTTTATCCTGAAATTCACTTCATGAATGTTCCTGTCATGAGGGGGGTGGGAAAGACATACCAAGAGGTGTATAGGAACTATATTGTTGAGAATCCAGAGAGAAACAATATGATTACAAAGTGTACTAAGAAATTAGTGGAGTCTGGAAAGAAGGTTTTAATATTAGTTGTCAGAGTTGGACACGGAAATAGCTTAATGGAATTGATGCAGGACGAGCTTAGTATTGACTTCTTAGATGGTAAGAAAAATGCAACACAGAGGCTTGATGCTATAAAGAAAATGAAGAGTGGAGAATTAGATGTTCTAATAGCATCAAAGATATTTGATCAAGGTGTAGACATACCTGAGCTGGACGCCTTAGTTTTAGCAGGATCAGGAAAGTCAAGCGGAAGAGCACTTCAGAGGATCGGCCGGGTCATTCGAACGCATCCTGGAAAAAAGAAGGCGATTGTGGTTGAATTCTTTGATAACTGCAAGTACCTAAGAGATCATTCTGAAAAAAGAATAGAGGTGTATAGTAGTGAGCCGGCTTTTAAAATTATAATGCCAAAAAATAAAGTTTTACATAAGTATCCGAAGAAAAAGCCTATTACGTGGGCTTAGCGTCAGCTTATCCGAATAAACATAAGATATAGTTATAATTTATAGACGTGCTTTAAAATTATTGGTACTATATATTTATCCGAACCGAGGCTACAATGACACCAGATGAATTTTATAATAAAATACCAGATTGGATATCCCAAGATAAAGATAGGTGGAACCACATAACCCTTATGGCCTACTTCTGTCATAAGTATGAGGAAAAAAACGGGTCCAGGTTTAGGCTCGTAAGATGGAAGAGCGATCCCGGAAAGGGCAAAGAGAGTGCGGATTTTGCAAAACTTTTTTCAATCTTTTCGCCGGATAACTATAAAGGTTTATCGGGAGATGAGAAGCGTGAATCTAGGGTTCTTGTAAATAAGAAGATATATAACTATATAAACTGGATGTTTGATTATAAGTTTAGAAGTGGTGATAGATCAGTTACAGGCACCAGGATATTCCTGTTGCCAGCAGTTATAAACGAATTTGAAAGGATGTATTCAAATTACTTAATCAAGAAGAGCAGAGATAACTCTATATCCATACTTATAGGCTGGTGTAAGGCCAACACGCCAGATATATTTGACAGGCAGCAGCTAGAGGACATAGACGATTTAAATCTTATGATAAAATACGTAGAGACGTATAATCTAAGCAACAAGGATTCAGAATGTTTAGTTTTATTAAAAGCTAAAGAGATGGGGATTATATGAATAAGAATAACGATGCATTAGTAAATCAAAGGGTAACGATATATCTTGATGGCGGCTGGGAGCTATCGGGAATGATTTGTAGGATTGAGGGCGAGAAGATTATATTAGAAAACAATGAGGGCAGCTTCTTAGTGTTTAAGGGCAGGGTTTGCTGTATCAAGATTAGCACAAATCATGATAATAGGCCTGAAAATACTAACAAGAGTTTAGATAGCGGCTCTCCATATAGCGACTTAGGCATGCATATTCCGATGGACATGCTATCAAAGGAGTCTAGGGCCGAGCTTCAATCGAATAATGACTTTTCGGTAAGCTTTAAGCCGGCAACTAAAGATTCTGTGCCTTCTGATGGTTCAAATATGGTTTTTAGGCTCGAAGATGATTCCAAAGAATAAGATAAAGAGGATAAAGGGTAATATTACATCTGAGTGCAAGGAGTGCCTTGGGGATGGATGCCATAAGTGCAAGGTTAAGTGCTCTAGGTTAGATAGGTATGCGTCTTCCGGAATTCCTGTTGAATACTGGATGCACTCATTTAAGAATTTTTCTGGTGACAAAAAATTCAAAAAGGCTATATTGGAGGAGATCTCAGATATAGATGAATTTTATGATACCGGCATGTCCATTGGGCTTTATGGTAATTTAGGCACTGGAAAGACATATACAGCTTGCTGTATATTAAAGATAGCAGTATTATCTGGATATTCCTGCATGTATACAACCATGGCGGATGTTGTGAATACAATTTTGTCATCATCATCTGATACAAGTCAATATTTCAAGAGTCTTATGGAGCAGGACTTTTTAGTTATAGATGAGTTTGACTCTAGGTGGATATTTCCGTCTGAAAAAACTGAACAGATATTCGGCTCATCTCTTGAGTATATATTGAGAGCAAGATTTCAGAATCAGCTGCCGACAATTATATGCTCTAATAATGATGACATAGATCAAATCCTGGGTGGCTTTTTCTCAAAATCATTTAAATCCCTTAGGAGCAAATACATGAAGACCTTTTGTGTAGGTGGAAAAGACTTTAGGAGGCTATAAAGTTGTCAATTGATGCAAAAATATTAAACAGAATGATGTCGGGCTCAGTTGAGATAAATGAAGTCTATAGATCATTAGAGCCTGACATGCTTAAATCTGTAGTAATCCCGTCTTTTAAGCCGGCTGCCTACTCCATTAATGAGTACTACTCTAAGCATAAGATACCTCCATCATACCCTGTCCTTGAGAGCCTACTGGATGACAGTGGAGATGATGCCAGTATAGTTAATTACATAAAGAATAATAAGTGTGATTCAAATGAAATAGGGTTCTTTACAGACAAGATAAAAGAACGCTATAATAAGTATTTGATAAAGAATTTTGTTAAATCTGTCTCAAGTGATGAATCTATAGAGGACTTAGAGGATGTAAACAAAGACATCAAAAAGATTATCTTAAAGACAGATAAGTTATACAAGAAAGATGTTTTCTCAGAAGGAAACATCTGTAACTCAGTAGAGGATAGGATAAATGACTATAAACATACGGAAAATAATCCGGATCAAGTCATGGGACTATTATCTGGGTATAAAGAGATTGATGAGTATACCTGGGGTATAAAAAACTCTGAAATGTTGGTTATAGGCGGAGCGAGTTCAAGCGGGAAGAGCCTCCTAATGATGTGTATGGCTATAAATGCATGGATTGGAGAGAATAGTCCGTCAGAAAGCACAAAGGTTAGTGATGGCGGAAAGAATATATTATATGTATCTCTTGAGATGAGCAAGAAGCAGCTTGAGCATAGAATTGATGCAAATGTTGCGAAAATAAGGCATCGGGCGGTTGTTCGAGCCAGCCTAAATGAGGCGGAGAAGAAGAGGTGGAAGTCATCGCTTAGTTTTCAGAAGAAATATGATAAAAACTTTTATATCCTAGACATGCCAAGGGGGTCTACCATGGCAGAGGTCGAAGCTAAATATGAAACTATACTTGGCTTATTTAAGCCTGATGCGATTTTTATAGACTACCTGCAGCTTATGTCTCCTAGTTCCGGAGGGACAGGGACAGACTGGATGGATGTCGGAAAAGTGTCTGAAGAGCTTCATGAGTTCTGCAGAAAAAAAGATATTCCGGTAATAACTGCAGCCCAAAGAAAGGCTGCCCAAAAGAAGAGTAATGGCAAATCTATAGACAGTGTTAGTCTAGAGGATTTAGGCAGGAGCAAGATGATCGGAGACAATGCAACAATAGTTTTGTTAATAGGGAATAGGCAGGACGAAACCCTAAGAGAGGATATAGAAATTAATGTTGTAAAAAATAGAGATGGCGCAAGAGGCAAGGTTTTACTAAGAAAGGTCTTTGATCAATCAAGGGTAGAGGATATGCCTGATGGATGGGCAGAGGATCTTGGCGATGAAAATGAATTCTGATTTTGACATAGACTCTTCTATAGTTAATGATATAATTAGAGACATAAAGGCAAGAGATCTAGTTGAGCTTAAAACGATTTATCAGGATAGAGCGAATTATTTAGTTCTTCAGGTTTTAAAAAATAAATTGTCAATAAGAGCGCTCCCAATAGGGTCACTCATAGGAATGGATGATGCAGTTGCAATTCCAGCGCTCGATATCCCCTTTTATATGATCAAGGGATATAGAAAAATAGATAAATCTAGCTTATTATTCTTAATAAACCAAAACAATCCGCATATAATTAAAGCTGTAAAAGACTTCATAAAAGAATGAGAAAAGAAGAAGTGGGAAGGATAAAAAACTTATCTATTAATGAGGATACCGGACAGTTGGAAGTGCTGATAATTATAACTAATGGCAAATTCAGAAAGAAGCTGCTTAGAGATCTTTCTCTGTCGGGTAATATTATATTTGACAAAGATAAGGTTGTTTTTACTGGTAATAATAAGGAGTAAAGAGATGCCTAGTTATTATTTTAAATGCCCCTCGTGTGAGGACGTAAGAGAGATTAAAATGAAGATTGCAGAATTTATATCTAATGATAACTTAGAATACCGTTGTAAATCCTGTAATGATGTTAAACTATTGAGAATTTTTTCAAACTTTTCGAGTAAGATTGAATTAAGAAAAGAGGATATAATAGCCAATGCAAAGAGAGAAGCAAGGTCTATTGTTAAAAAGATAAAGAGTGGTGACACCAGAAGTATAAGAAATATTTATGGTGAAAAATAAAAATATGAGGAACTGTTAAATGCCAGCAAAGAAAGCTTTAAATTCAAAGAGTTTAATTGAGCAGCTCACTAAGCATGTAGAGGAATCTTCCTCATCCACGTGGGAGGGTACCCTCAGAGACTATGTGGATATGGTCGTAAACAACAAGGGCTTACACATGTCCGCACATTGCAGAATGCTTAAGATGATTGAGTCTCACGGGGTTGAGAGAGACGAAGATGGAGATATAATCTCTTATAACTTCTTTTCAGATGATTTATTTGGCATAAATGAGCCAATAGATGAGATAATGTCATATCTTAGGGCTGCAGCAAAGGGGAGCGAGGTATCCAGAAGAATACTTCTTTTATATGGACCCACCTCATCCGGCAAGTCACAGCTTGCAATTTTACTAAAAAGAGGCTTGGAGGACTTTAGCAAGACAGACGATGGGGCTATATATGCACTATCTGAGTCTCCAATGTTCGAAGACCCTCTATCCTCAATTCCTAATGAATTACGACAAAAGTTTAATGATGATTATGGAATAAAGATTAGCGGACAGTTAAGCCCGTATATGGAATATGTATTAAGTGATAAATATGATGGTAACTTCTTAGATCTTCCTGTAAAAAGAGTTTTGTTCTCAGAAAAGAGAAGGGTGGGCATAGGCACATTTGTCCCTTCAGACAAGAAGAGTCAGGATATATCCGAACTTGTTGGATCGATGGATTTAAGCAAGATAGGGGAGTATGGATCAGAGTCAGATCCCAGAGCATATAAGTTTGATGGAGAGCTTAATATAGCAAACAGGGGCATGATGGAATTCGTTGAGATGCTAAAGGTTGATCAAAAGTTCTTGTATGTATTGCTGACCCTTGCGCAGGAAAAGAATATTAAGACAGGTAGGTTTCCGCTTATTTATGCCGATGAATTCCTATTGGCTCATACGAATGAAACTGAATATAGAAGGTTTTTAGCTAAGGAGGAAATGGAGGCGCTACATGATCGAATAATAGTTGCCAAGGTTCCATATAATCTTAGTGTATCGGACGAGGTCAAGATATATGATAAACTAATTCATCAATCAAATTTTGACGGAGTCCATATAGCGCCATATACATTATATTGTGCCGCCATGTTCGCAGTTCTTTCTAGACTGAAGACATCAAAGAATGAGAAGCTGTCCCTAATGAATAAGATGAGGCTTTATGATGGAGATGAGATAGAGGGCTTTACCTCTGCAGATGTTCCATCCCTTAAGAGCGAGTTTGACTCAGAGGGCATGGATGGAATATCTCCAAGGTATGTTATAAATCGGATTTCCTCATCTCTCTCCAATGAGAATGCCACATCAATAACTCCAATAGACATTATTAGATCTATAAGAAGCGGGTTTAGTAGCAATCCAAAGCTAGGTGAGAAGGAGATAGAGCGACTCGAAAATATACTTACTAAGGTTATTGAGGAATATAGCAAGATAGCCAAAAATGAAGTGCAGAAGGCGTTCTTTGTAAACTTCGAAGAAGAAATTCAGAACTTGTTATCAAACTACATGGACCACGTTGGAGCCTATTTGGATGGAACCAAGGTGGAAGATGAGTGGGGAGACATGCATAGTCCAAACGAAAGGCTTATGAGATCAATCGAAGAGAAGATAAATATAACTGAATCTGGGAAAAATTCATTCAGACAAGAGATTTATAGAAAGATGCTTAGGTCCTCTAAGGGTAGTGGAGAGCAATACAATTACAAAGAGCATCCTAAGCTAAGGGAGGCTCTTGAGAAGGAGCTATTCGAAGAAAGGCAGGATGTAATTAGGCTAACTGTTAGCTCAAGAAACCCAGAGGAAGATACCTTGAAGCGTATAAATGTAGTTATAGAGACATTGTGTGATAAGTATGGCTATACAGCAGAGAGTGCAAATAAGCTATTAAGATATGTAAGTTCACTTATGGCCAGAAATTAGCGGAGGAGCCTTATGCCCAGCGACAAGAAAAATCTTTCTGATATATGGAAGATGAAGAGAAGGGGTAAGAGAGATTCTGACAGACACAAGAAGCTAGTCGAAGAGGCTATAAGAAAGAATGGAAAGGATCTAATAACTGAACATAATATAATAACATCCGATGGAAATAAAAAGATAAAGATACCAATAAGATTCTTGGATCAATATAAGTTTAAATATGGAAGCCTTAAGAACAAGACGGGGACCGGCCAAGGTGTGAATGGAAGCCCAGGCTCTAGATATAGAATTGGTGGAAATAAAAAAAGAAAAGCTCAGCAGAGGGCTGGAAACGAGCCGGCTGAAAACGTCTTTGAGGCAGAAATAACAGTAGATGAATTAGTTGACATACTCCTTGAAGAGCTAGATCTTCCGTGGATGGAGCCCAAGGGTAGTACCGCTATAGAGATTGAGTCAGAAAACCTATCGTCTATAGAGAAAATTGGAATTAGGCCTAATTTGGATCTAAAGAGAACTCTTTTCCAAAATATAAAGAGAAACGCCGCGAAGGGCAAGAAGGGTGTTGGCCAAATACGCAAAGAAGACTTAAGGTATAGGACCTGGGATAGTGAGGTCGAATATCATTCTAACGCAGCAGTATACCTTATGATGGATAGAAGCGGATCTATGAGTGAGGAGAAACGATATATCGCAAAAAGCTTCTACTTTTGGATGGTGCAATTCTTAAAAAGAAGATATAAAAATATAAAGCTTATATTTATAGCTCATGATACAGAAGCATCGATTGTTAGCCAGAAGGAGTTTTTTACAATATCTGGCGGAGGCGGAACCATGTGTAGCTCTGCCTTTCAGCTTGCATATGAGCATATAAAGGATAATCATCCTACTGATATGTGGAATAACTATATTTTTGAATTTAGTGATGGAGACAATTGGCCTGAGGATAACAGGAGGTGCGTGGATCTTGCCCGAGACCTGCTTCCCCTGTGTACGGCAATCGGATATGGAGAGATACTTAGTCCCGATTCTTTATCGTGGATGAATGATGGCGACGACAGGTTGTTATCTAACTTTTTCAAAAGAAATATACAAAGAACTAGGTTTGTGTCAATGCAGCTAAACTCTAGGGACGATGTTTTTGATGCACTAAGAATGTTCTTCAATATTGATGGAATTTCAAAGAATAAAAAAACGGCAGAATAGAAATGAATAATTTATTAGAAAAAAATATACAAAAATTAGAAGGAATGGCCGAAGATTTTGGGCTTGATTTCTATACTATTAATTACGAAGTTGTTCCTCAGGAGGTTATGCTTGAGGTCATTAGCTATGGCTTACCCACTAGGGCGAGGCATTGGAGCTACGGGCAATCTTATGATTATCAAAAAATGCAGGGTGAAATGGGCTTCTCTAAGATATATGAAGTTGTGCTTAATAATAATCCATCTTATGCATTTCTATTAGACACAAATACAGATATTGCGAATACAATGGTTGCTGCACATGTAATGGGACACGTACATTTCTTTAAGCATAACTATCTATTCAAGCAGACAGATAGAAAGATGGTTTATCATGCAGCAGAAAGAGCTCAAAGAATAGAGAATTACATAGAGAAGCACGGCATAGATGAAGTTGAAAAGTGGATGGATATAGGCTTTGCGCTTGATAAGCATATAGACTGGCATAAGGGGGTATCGAGACCTGAGTATCCTGCATCAGAAAAGATTATGCGAAAAAAGAAGAGAGGCGAGTTTGAGGATATGCTCGGAAGGCCATCTATGTCTTGCGAGGAAGTCTTGCTAAATGATTCTTTCCCACCATTTAAAGAGTATGACATTCTTTGGTTTCTAACTAATTATTCAGATATGGAGCCTTGGAAGAAGGATGTTTTTGAAATAATAAGGCAAGAGTCTTATTACTTTTATCCCCAGTATATGACCAAGATAATGAACGAAGGATTTGCAAGCTTTATACACGCAGAGTTGATGTATATGTTTGATGAAATATCTCCAACGGACCATATTGAATTTTGCAAAATTCATGAAAAAGTAGTCCAGCCTGGTGGAAATAAGCTGAAAATAAATCCATATTTCTTAGGATTCTCTATACTCAAGGATGTCAGAAAGAGATGGGATGATAAAAAAGATTCTGGTGAATCTGAGATAGATGGAATGCAGAAGATATACCAGGTAGTCTCACAGGAGGATGATATATCTTTCCTTCGAAACTACCTTACAAAGGAGCTGGTTGAGGAGCTTGAGCTTTTTACATATGTCACAAAGATGGATAAGTCAAATGGAAAATTTATAGAAATAGTAAGCAATGATTTAGAGGATGTTATAGAGTCTTTAACAAGAGACCTTTATCACTATAGGGCTCCGCTTATCTCAATAAGTAGCGCCTCATTTGATGGCATAGAGCTGATACATGAGAGTCAGAACGTAGGAACATTAGACGAAAAGCATCTTGAGCGAGTTATGAGTTATATATTTGAAGTATGGGGATCAATAGTAAACGTAGAGAGCATAAGCGCTGACGAAGAGGTTGTTCACTATACATATGACGAGCTAGGCTTTAGTGGATGACTAAATTCATTTAAAAAATTTTAAAAATTATAAAGATCTGCCGGTATAATTCTCAAATAGGCGCCTGACAAGAAGGCCGGAGAGAAAATGAAAGAAGATACCACAGATGATAACACGAGCGAGGTCCAAAGGGCGTCCACAACCTTTGCAGACTTTTCTTTTCAGTTTAGTGCAGCTAGAGAGTTCCAGAAAGTAGAGAAGAAGGTATTTAGCTTATTATGCTCTATATCCGATCAAAGCTTTGAGGGGAATAAGAGGCACGGATTACTTGTAGTCATTGGTGGATTCGATATGTCTAAGGACTATATTGTATATGGCATGAGACAAATCGGAGTAAATCCAGTTGAAAAATATTTAAATATAGCGATATCATCATTCTCAAAAGACATAAAGAGCTTGTTTTCAAAAGAATATGATGGAGCAATAATAGTGAATAGAAACGGGCACATAATAGGTGCAAAAATATACTTAACAGTAGACAACCCATCACTTGAAGTCCCTGGCGGATGTGGAACTAGACATATAACTGCAGCATCATTTTCAAAGAGAGATGATGTTATATCTGTACTAACGCTTTCCGAGGAAACAAATATAGTTAGAATATGGAAGGATGGCTCATTCGTTGAGCAGTACTCCCCTGAAGATGAAGACAATTCTGATAACAAAGAGTCTGGAGAATAAGTGAATTTTTATAGAGTTAGCAATCTTGATATTAAGATGGTTTATATTGCAAATGACTATAGTGATAATGACAAGTGGATGGTGAATCTGTTTAATGCAGTTAGCTTTTTTGCAGATGTAAGGGTAAATAAATATAAAAAAAAGTATTCAGAGGAAGAGATGAGGCAGGAGGCCATGATTGGCCTGTGGACTGCAATTAAGACGTTTGATTATCATAAAAACTTTGATTTTTATAGATGGGCACAGTGGAATATTTCAAAGAAAATTAGAGATTATATTCACAAGGAGAGATCATTTCTGAGTGCAAAATCTAATACTTATATTGATAATGCTGAATCTAGTTTAGACGCCCACGTTGAAGAGAAGAATATCATTGATTATATTTTTTATAGTAAAAAATCACCACTCTCGAAGAGGGAGTCTGAAGTCTTGCTAAGTCTAATGGGATTTGGAGAAACCTTAGCCGAAGTTGGTGATAGATTATCTCTTTCGGCAGAGAGGGTCAGGCAGATTAAAGTAGAGTCGATTAAAAAAATTAAAAAGTTTCAGTAGGGTTACATATTATGTTTAAGCAAAATATATCTTGGGAAGTATGGGGCGGCGAGTCTGGAAAGTACAAGCTTTTAGACTCCAAGGGCAACGAGGTTGATAAAAGCCCAGAGGATACGTGCAAGAGAGTTGCAGAGGCACTTGCAAAGCTAGAGGAAGAGA
>TARA_R110001583_G_scaffold11285_2_pt1 | contig 44468 bp, 40 predicted proteins | sample TARA_R110001583 | Tara Oceans TARA_R110001583 (sample SAMEA4398432) | marine metagenome | biome: Polar Biome; feature: [MES] marine water layer (ENVO:01000295) within the mesopelagic zone...; material: water (ENVO:00002006), including particulate matter (ENVO:01000060) such as...... | reverse complement strand
CATGCACGGCTTCAGACAACACTCGGCGACTTAACGCCGATTAACTATGACATTTTCAAAGTCAGGTGTCCGGTTGGGCTTGACCAGAATATTAGTAAAAAGAGGTGCTCGAATGCACAAAAAATTAAAAATAAAAATTGCAAAACTTCATCAAAAAATAGCCAATCAGCGCATTGACTTTACCCATAAAGAAACATCGAAATTAATTAATGTTGTAGCACTGATTGCCACTGAAAAATTAACAGTAAAAAACATGACTAAAAATTCAAAAGGAACTATTGATAAGCTAGGTAAAAATGTAAAACAAAGATCAGGGCTGAATAGAGAGATCTTAAATACAGTACCGGCATTGACTCTTAATTTGCTACGATACAAAGCAGAACGCTGGTAGCGAGTTAATTTAGTGGGAGTTGCTCATGAAGATTCTTATAGCTGTAGATAGCAACTGCCTACCTATCTACTTTTTGATCTATTAGAGGGGCAAAGAAATGATATGACGTAAGATTTGAGCGTCAAAAATAAGATGTTTTTCAATATGGTACTATTAAGTGAATTCTACTAAAGGTTATATTAGAAATATTTACAGGAGCTTTATCTGAAGTTGCGCTTAATGGGAAAATAAACACAACTTCAATTTCTTAATATTTAAAGATTACCACCAAACTTCAGCTTGGACCCCTAAATTAATTTCACTATCATTACCGTTACCGAATGTATTAGCATCATTAAAATCTTTTAGGTAAGTGCCATATACTCGAATTTCAGGTCTAGCCCAGTAACCAGCTCCTGCTGTCCAAGCTTGAGCAACCGTAAACTTACTTCCTGAATCTTTTTCACCATCAGTATCTGTTTTTTCAAAATAGCCTAATTCAAAAAGGGTTTTTAAATTTTCATCCCATTTAAATACTGGTCGAACTACCGCAGATAAATAAGTTGCTTTACTACTTTGGCTCGTAGAGATGTCATTAATTGATGAAGACCAAACGAGTTGATGGCCTACTTCCCAATTAACGCCTGCTTCAATTACGCCCCAGTTAATAATTCTATATGCGCTAGCACCGTCTTTTGCATCGGCACCAAACCAAGAACCATCACCATATTGTGCAATAGTTTTCCCGTATCCTTCAGTACCATATTGAAAAACAGTTTTATTGTTGCCATTTCCTATATTTTGAGTAAACTCAAAATTAAGTAATACTCCATCATTAATGTCTAGGTTTGAATCGCTACTTTCATTTGTAAACGCATAGTTACCTCCAACCTCTAATGAAGCTTTATCCCACAAAGTAATGTCCGCAAAACGGATATCAATGGAGTTAACATTTACTGCATTGCTAATATTTCCCTGGTCCACAACAGAATCACTATCAGTTCTTATCCATGCAACAGATAGTTTACCTTTTTCAAAATCAATACCTTCAATACCAGCCCCAGAACCAGAGATATTCCAGTAATAGAAATCAGCAAGATCCACATTATGTCTTTGATAGTAACGTTTACCTGCCCACATGGTTGCTTCAGGGGCAAAATCAAAACCACTGGCCTGGACATTTATCTGCGGTAAAACAACCGTCAAATCGTCATTCGTTGTTGTTTCCCAACCTGTAGAACCATCACTATAAGCCGCAATCATTGATTCTACTTCAAATGAAACCCCATCATTTCGATAGACTTCATTTTTAACTCCCCATTCACCATAAGTATCACTTTCATTCCCCAAGCGGCCTAGTTGATTTTTATTATATTGAATATTTTGTCCGTTATTTTGGCTTAAACCAACACCACCACGTATATATCCAAAATAAGAAATATCACTCCCAGCCATTGCGTTAGCTGATAAAATTAAAGAGGTTAATGTAGTCAGCTTAAATATCATGCTTTTTGTTTTCATTATTTCAATCCTTGTTTTTTTACAAAAAATTAAATGTACTAAAACCAAAAAAATATAGTTTATTCAATCTATTGCATCAAATTATGTAACCTTATTAATTGATTTTAGAGTACCTATTATGGAGTGGATATTCTGTCAATAAGGGATCAAACAAATGACAAGAATGACATAATCAGGGAGGTTTTGAGACACATGTCACCCCTTTGAAATGTATTTTTAGCGTAGCTATCGTTAGAGTTAATTTAATTCTTTTAAATAGTTAAATTATTATGTGTGGGATGATTTTTTAGATAAACTAAATCTAGTGAAAATTATTTTAATAGTGTCGGTATTCATTACTAAAATGCTTTTTATGGTGTTTAGTTTTTTGAATAATGCATTGCAAAATATATCGTTCTGTATTTTTTATAAAAAAGAAAGGCTTAAATTCGGGTTGAGATAAAAAATAAGTTTTACATTTAAAATGCTCAAAAGAAGGGCTTATTTGCTTTTAAGATAGACTGTTAATCTCATTTAACCGTCTAGATATTAATAGAGTAACGAGTACTTGTTGGGCTTTTGTGGAAAATAATATATCAATTAACTTGCAAGCGTTTAAGGCGTTTTATTCGCTCGATTATCCCGTGAGTTCATTTTTTAAAAGTAAAGAAAGCATATCAAGTAGCGTATAGGTTAATGATGCATTCATTCACCTAAAAGGATAAGTACAACTAATCAAGTGTTTATTTAAAGGGGAAATCGTGATTTTATTACAGTCTCATTACTGCCTATAAATTTGTGGGGAAAAAAAAGCTTAATCTATTCCAAAATCAAGCTTAACTATTAGTGAGGTAATAATATTCACGTGGCAGATTATGTGAATTTATAACTCTCATGCTCGAGTATAAGGACTCCTAGCTTGTTGCCAATTATAAGCAATCAATTTTATATCCCATTCCTCTAACTGTGTGGATTAACTTTACACCATATGGTTTATCAATTTTTGCACGTAATCTCTTCACCACAACATCTATTACATTAGTGTCACTGTCAAAATTCATATCCCAAATAATCGATGCAATAGTAGAACGAGAAAAAACCTTCCCCTGTTTTGTTAAAAACAATTCTAGTAATGAAAATTCTTTTGCTGTTAATAAAATTAAATCATTATTTCTATGCACGGTTCTTCTTAATAAATCCATGGATAAATCTGCTATTGATAAAACGGTATCTGGCTCAGATGATACTTTATGTGTTCTTAATGCATTTTTCACACGGGCAAGTAGTTCAATAAATGAAAATGGTTTAATCATATAATCATTTGCACCTAATTCTAAACCTTTAACGCGGTCTTCTACTTGATCTCTTGCTGTCAACATGATGACTGGAGTATTAATATCGCTGCTTCGCATCGTTTTTAATACTTGCCACCCAGAGAGTTTAGGTAACATTACATCTAATATAATTAGATCATAATGATTAGTTGTAGCATTGTATAAACCATCTACGCCATCGGTAGACAAATCAACAATATATCCTGACTCTATAAATCCTTTCTTTAAATAGCTACCAGCCTTTACTTCGTCTTCTATAATTAGTAATTTCATTTTTTATTTAACCATTGAAAGTGTTATTAAATTAGTATCATCATTGTTATTGATATACTGGATATTCGATTGTGAATACGGTGTATCCTTGTTCGGATTCTACATATACTTTGCCAGAGTATGCCTGAGCGATTGATTTAATAATTGATAATCCTAAACCAGCACCAACAGTATGTGTGTGTTGTCGCGATTTATCTTCTCGATAAAAACGATCAAATAAATGGGGGATAGAACTAGGTTGTATTGTTGGACCAAAATTACCAACAGATATCAGTGTGCGGTCGGCAAATGATAATACTTCAATATTAATTTTAGTTCGTATATCTGCATGCCTTATCGCATTAGATAATAAATTGTTTATCGTTCTTTCAAACATATTTTTATCCATATATATTCGAGCTCTTCCTGTTATTTCAATAGATAAAGATCTTTCTTCAGCAAGGATGTTAAAATACTCAATTAGTTTCTTAATTTCATCATCAATATCTAACCACTCATCGTTACAATGTATCATCGAGTTCTCTGCTTTAGCGATATAAAGAACATCGTTAATGGTTTTTGTTATTCGACCCAGTTCTTCTAGGTTAGATTCTATAGTTTCTTGGTATTCCTCATTACTTCTCTCCGAAGATAAAATCACTTGGTTTTGTGTACTAATATTTGATAGAGGAGTGCGTAACTCATGTGCTATATCGGAAGAGAATTCACTTAGCCTTGTAAATCCATTTTCTATACGATCTAACATCTTGTTATGTGTTTTCGTTAACTCATACAGTTCTACCGGTATATCATCTAACGGGACTCTGTGTTCCAACTGGTTAGGTGTCACTTTACTGATATGCGCACTTAATTTTTCAATAGGTTTTAGGCCTTTTTTTACAATAGCAAAGCTATAAAGAGTAGAGATAATTAACATAATCCCCATTGACCAAAATAAGATCACCTTAAATTCTGAAAAGAAAATTTTATGGTGATTTATACTAATTCCCATAACTAAAGTGTAATTTTCATCGATAGGAAATATAAACGCTCTCATGTTTAATGAGTCATCTAGCCATTCAATTGTTTTATTGTTGTCGGAAAAATTCTGATCTGAAATAAATATTTTATCAGCAGGGAGATTTATACTGGAATTTTGTTCTAACACTTTCCCGTCTTTTAATAGCCATTGATAGCTTTCACTATGCGTCATAGTGCTTAAAAGAGTTCTTGGCGTTTTGAGGTTTTCATTTGGAATAGAGTTATATTTTCCTGCTAAATGAATATAATCTTGGTTAAAGAAATGTCTCTCAATTGCAAAATGCAAAATTGTTGCCAAAGTCAGATAGACTATAATAGTGGTAGCTACAAACATTAAAATTAATTGTTTCTTCATGGAAAATACTTTGCTTTTCATAATTATTCCAAGTTTATTGTCATTTTTTATTAGCTGTATCAATTAAAGGTTTACTTATTAGCTGTCCGAATAAAGAACGGAATAGGTATATAAATTAGACAAAGTATTATTAAAGTCTATCTTACTTTTTTAAACTTTGAGGTTAAGTTATTGTGAACGTAAAACTCACAAAGACCAATAATAATAAACGTAATTGGAATAAAACAGTCCTAGTGTGTCTATAGCGACTGAGGCTAGGATGTTTTATTAAGTTTTATGACAACTTGATTATTGTGATTCTTTTGATTAGTGGCTCCCGCTGTCAATCTCTAAATCTTCTTCTGAGACATGATAACTAAAATTTATCTTAGCTTTATAAAGTATACTTCCATCTAGTTTCATGATTTCTTCAACGGTAACATATCCTCCGTCATTAATATGTGTCAATTTTTTTTCTATAAATAGGTTTGTATTTAATACTTTAGACTGCTCAATAGGTGACATTGCATATAACTGAGTAAGTTTTTTTAAGCCAAGTTGATAAGCCTCATCTTGTGTTTTAGTTGTTTGAGTGTCCAGTGAAGATGTTTTTTCATATACGAAAAAGTTATCATTCGGGGGTGTAAATTCATTAGAAAATGCTGATGCACTAAGTAGAATTAATGTTGATAACGTTGCTGTTTTTATGATTTTCATAAGTTCTCCTGTTTAGATTGGGTGGTTGTTGAAGTAGATAATAACTTATGAAAAGTGACTAAGATGGGGCTGATTCATGACAATTTTGTCATGCTGGTTATTATGTTAATAAGTAATAATTTAATTTGAAGAATTTATGAAGCAATACATCTTTCACATGTAATATTAAAGTCGAACTATTTTGAATAGAAGATTAGGTGCGAGAAGTATTTTGAGAATGATATTACATTAGCTGAATAAGTCGCTTATGACTTAATTTAATCAATCATTTATTGGGGGGAGGTAATCAATTCAACATAAACTAAATGTTAATCCTCGTCATTTACAAGATTAAAAAAGGTATAACCTTCCTCTAATATTTGTAGTAACTACACAGATCAATTTTGTCTATTTCTGTTCTTCCCTTGGTGACTTTATCCTCATAGATTATTAATTGAAAATAAAGAGAGCTATTTTGTAGCTCTCTTTTACTCAAATTAAACTATTTAAGGTTTAAATTGATTATTTGATTTTGATGCTTCTTCTATTCGCTTGGTTTCAGATGATGATTCTTGTTTTTCATTATCTTTTTCAGGTGAGGGCATCATAAAATTCACCATTAGAAAAATCATCACCAAACATAGAACAATTGGTATGATAGCAGCCCCTAATAAAGCGATATTAAATCCCCCTACTGTGGGTGATAGTATAAAGAAAAGTATACCGACCATTATGGCCATGCATAGTAGCATCATCCAACCATGACCTTTATGGCTTCCATTTTTAGAATGACATTTATTTTCTTTGTTACCTGATTTCATAATTTACTCCTGGTTGATTGTTTTATTTAACTGCCCTCAGTATACGTTTTCATTTCTGTCCGTTTGGGGTATCTTTGATGATAATTTTGTCATGTTTTTTATTTAAAAGGATAACTAGAAAGTTATTGTAAAAAATAGAATAAAGTTTTTTGAAGGGAATAATTATATGTGCAACATGATTTAATTGTCATTTGTGTGACAGAAAGACGTCAGTCACATGATGCTATTCTTATTATGAATCAAGACACATACAATTTTATTCTTTAGGAGAACATGATGAAAAAAATTATTACTGCACTATTATTAACCTCGAGTTTATCTGTCATGAGTACGCAAGCACTTGCTCACACTCAATATAATGGTGGGGGGCAATACTTAACACATAATAGTGATAGACAACTGTTAACAGAAGTTGCAGAAAGTAAGTTAGAAGCTTATGAAAAGGGTTTTGAGAAACTGCAAGCATTGACCGATAAATCAGGCGTTGAATTAGCTACTGAATTAAATCTTCCTTTTAACAATAATCGTCCTAATTCAAGTATTCACCTGGATGATCCTGATGTAACCGTCACTGAATTAATGAACAAACAAGGAGCTATTGTTTATCAAGGGGTTGTTAATGCTAGATTTCATTATCAGGAAAGAGACTCAGATAATTAATCAGGTTAGGGCATTTTATTAAATGCCCTATTTTTTATATTATTGACGTATAATCAAGTATTTTGGCAGTAGTAACCGAAATACCTCATTGGCACTGCCAACATTTTTAACTCTCATCTGCTTAATTCATACCCCTTTATTTATACTAATAAATGATCACTACATTGTTAATCTTTGAATTAAATCTTTGTGGCATAATATGTCTTAAGTGCCACATTGCCTGTGCCTAGCTGATTGTACAGTAACATTAAATTGTGCTAATTCCGGACCTCTATACCGTTACCATTCAAGATAGAAAATTCAGTAAGCTGTGAGGTGAATAGTCTCAAGGAAGAGAAGATCTAACGGGTTTAATCAAGCTTTTCCGACAAAAAAATAATCATCTCACAACTTGCCCTTTGGTGCGCTAGCTCGAAAAGCAATTCTGCATTGCAATACTCAATAAGGGCCAAACATTACCCTCGTAATATGCCTTGCTATCCGAGCTAGCGACTGAATAAAGTATTTTTATTGGTAACGGGTATATATTACCAAAACTCCTTAATTTTAATGACACGATTGGTACAAGCTCCTCTATCAATAATTAGTGGTTATTATTAATTCATAAAATTTAATTATCTGTTTGCATTGTTGTCAGCTTGTTCAGTTTCATCTTGGCATGCCATTAAACTGGTGTATTAGCGATTTTTCTCTATAAAACATGTTAAAAATTAATGCATGGTGGTAATTTCATTTGTTTTAGTATTAACGGTAAATACTAACTCTGTTTAATCCATTCTTACTGGCTTTGGTTGAAAAAGAGTGTATTCAGTCTTGCCATCAACAGTATTAACATCACATTCAGTTTTATTAAATAAATTCACACGACATTTTATGTATTATTTACAAGCGTATAATAAATATAATGTTAAATTTAAATTAATGAATCAGGCGGTTGAAAGCTGGGCCGAGGGGATGATCTCTTTTCTGGTCAGTTATTTTAAAGTGGGGTATTGTTCGCTTATAGAGTCAAGCCATGATTGATTTTATTGTGCGTTTTAGGGAGTCAAAAGTTAATAATCACTTCCCCTAAAATAATATACAACTTATAAAATATAAATATGTGGCTAAATTTATTTAGCCACTGAATATCAAATCTTCAGGTAATTTAATAGCTGAATATATGTTCGCTATAGCTACTTAGTCGTTATGCACTTCAACGTTGAATGGCTAAAGACTTAGGAGTATTAGCTTTATGGTTTTTTACCATAACTGTTATGTAACGATACAAAAAATAACAATGTTATTTCAACCTATTACTGATTTGTTAAAAGTTGTTGTTTTTTACAGAATTAATCTGTTGGGCCAACAATCGTTGTAAAAATACTCGTAGCAATAAGTACAAATAGTACAATAAACATTTCAACTGCAATAGACCACTTCAATTTATCAACATGCCTTTGTTGAGTTATTTGTGGCACTAAAAAAAACTTATGCAAAGCACCAAGTAATAACATGGCGCTAACGAGTAGTAGCTTGAATAAAATTAACTGTCCATAACTTGAAGTAAACAATGCTGAAAATGAATGTAAATACTGCCACAGCAAAGTTAAGCCTGAAATGAGTAATATAAATACAATAACGATGGCTAGTTGCCCAAAATAATGCATTAATCGTTTTACATCATTAACAGGAAGTAATGTGCAACTTTTATAAAGGGGCCACAATGAGCCAATCCAACTAGCAATAGCAACAAGATGAAAAATTAAAATACCTTTTATTAAACCATTTTCTTCTGCACTATGCCCAGTAAAAGTAAAACTGTAAGCGACAACCGAAAGAGTTATGAGCATGACTGCACTGTTACTATAATCTGCTAAGCGATTTTCTGCTTTTACATCCCACATAAATGTGACAATCAAAGCAACAACAAGTGCGGGTATTCTAACAACGGCTTGGTCACCGATAACTGATTCCCAAATCATTTCAAACATAAAGGAGTCGAACATTCCCATCAAGCCAGATTCAGACATAGCTCCAGTTTCTATCGGCACTTGTAATAACGCAGCAATACTACCAGTTGCCAAACACGCAATCTGCCAACGTTTTAAATGTTGATAAAAACTGGTTAAGTGTGGTTTTGCAATATGACATCTAGCACTCATAAAACGTATCAATAAAGTACCCGCCAGTGTTGCGATTGAAAAATAACTTGTTATTTTTAACAAAAGCAAAAGCACTGACCATTCATTTAATTGCATCATATTGCACCTTAATTATTTTGTGTTTCAGATTGATCATGCATTCTTTTTTATTAGACTACATCTCGTGTAGCATAAAGGAATACTTTCCAGACATCTTATGTCCATCCCCACCTAAAACCATCCATTTCACAGTATAATTACCTTGATCTAAACTTGGCAGTGGCCAGTTAAAGTTTTTACTAGGTGTTGAGCTTGGTTTAAAATCAAAGTTTACATCTTGATTATTTTTATCACTAATACTGAGTTTTACTAGTCTGACCTTTCCACTAAAAGTTAATGCAAGTTTTTCTGGGCTTTTCATTAACATAGCCTGTTCTATTGGTGTTGATTGTTTCAGCGATATATGTGCTGACGCTGAAAAAGTCAATGCTAAACCTAAAGTTGCTACTGCGATATTAAAAAATTTCATACTTACCTCTTATTTAAAAATAATTAAAACCAAAATTTGATACCTGCAACGAATGCAGTATTGTTGTCACTTTGCCCATTTTCTTTAGCAAAATCAGCGGTACTGCCAAACATATTTGTCCATTCAACACCCACATAAGGTGAAAATTGACGAGTTAACTCATAGCGCATCCGAAAACCAAGGGTACTGGTTGATAATCCAGCGCCTAAATTGTTTTGTTTATCATCTTTTCCGTATAACGTAATTTCAGCACTCGGTTGTAAAATCAATTTTTGTGTGAGTAATAACTCATACTCGCTATTTAACGTGAATGCGGTATTACCACTTTCATTTAGGTACGCTGTCAAATCAAGATCAAACCAATAAGGTGCTAAACCTTGTAATCCAAAGGCTAACCATTGACGATTTTCACCCTCTTGATAATAATCAAATCGCACACCTGCTTGGGTATCCCAATAGGTTGATATAGCATGTCCCCATAAAATATCGGTTTGGTTTTCCTCCAGACTACCTTTTCTAATCTCTCCTTCTGTTTTAAGTACTAATCGGTCAAAAGTAGTGCCGTACCATGCTTGTAAGTCAAATCCGACTGTGTTGGCCTGTTCATTATACTCAAAGCGATCACCCAATAATGCATAAAATGCATGTTCATCAGCGAGTGTTAATCGTTCATTTCCCTCAAGCACATATGGGCCTTCTGTTAATGTTGTTCCTCCTGAGTAAGCATGAGGATCTCTTCTTTCTTCAAGTGAATTAATACCTTGAGACTGCATTTCGGCCATTTCACTTTGTGCCAATAAAGGTAAACTTATTAATGAAAAGCCAGTTAAAAGAAATATATTTAATGATTTAGCTCGTATTAATTGATTCATGATACAACGACCTCCCTAAACATACCTGCATCCATATGGAATAATAAATGACAATGCCAAGCCCAGCGACCTACATCATGAGGGGTCGTTAAAAAACTAATTCTTTGAGCTGGTTGAACAGGTATCGTATGACGGCGAACCTGTACTTCACCTTTATCATTTTCTAAATCACTCCACATGCCGTGCAAGTGCATAGGATGCGTCATCATGGTATCATTTTGTAAAATGACTCTTAAACGTTGGTTATGCTTCATGTGCACAGGTGTGCTTTTTCCAAACTCTAAACCATCAAATGACCAGCTATAGCGTTCCATGTTTCCAGTTAAATGCAACTCAATTTCAGCTTCTGGCTCTTGTTGGTTAATGATCCCTTCAAGTGAGTGCAAATCTGAAATTGTTAAAACACGGCGACCATTATTACGTAGTCCAATGCCTGGATCATCGAGATTTGTTCTAGGCATATCAACACGCATATCAACAGAAGCACCATACTCTGTTTTTGCATGGCGAACCGAAGAACTAGCAATCGCTAATGGATTTTGAGGCATGCCATTTTTGCTATGGTCCATTGTCATTTTGCTATGGTCCATCGTCATTTTACTATGATCCATTTCTTTGCTTTGCATACCACCCATGCCTGGCATTGATGAGTGCTCATTGCCAGAAGCCATATTACCCATCATATCTGTCATGGTTAACCATTCTACCGCATCAAGTGCAGGCACCGGCGCATCTATATTAGATGAGGTTGATAAAGTACCTTTTGCATACCCTGAACGATCCATACTTTGAGCAAAAATAGTATATGCATCATCAGTCGGTTCAACAATTACGTCATAAGTTTCACCAGGCCCAAATCTAAATTCATCAACCGTTACTGGCTCAACGTTTTGTCCGTCAGCCTGTACAACGGTTAGTTTTAGCTCTGGGATACGTACGTCAAAAAAGCTATTACTTGATCCATTAATAAACCTTAATCTAAGCTTTTCACCCGCTCTGAATAATCCACGCCAGTTGGCCATTGGGGTGCTGCCATTCATTAAGAAAGTCATTGTAGAGGCGGATAAATCACTTAAATCTGTTGGGTTCATTCGCATTTTATGCCACATTTGGCGGCGCTGTAGAGCATTTGAAACGCTACTGTCCGAAACCTCATTAAAAAACTCTGGTACTGTAGGTTGATTGAAATTAAAAACATCACTTTGCACTTTTAACTTACGAAACAATGCCATAGGGTCATCGTCAGTCCAATCAGATAATTGAATGACATACTCATTATCCGCACTAATAATATCTTTTTCTCTAGGCTCAATAATTAATGCACCGTACATCCCAGTCATTTCTTGAAAGCCACTATGTGAGTGATACCAATATGTACCACTTTGTTGTAGCTTAAATTTATAAACAAAAGTTTCTCCTGGTAAAATGCCTTTAAAGCTAATGCCGGGCACGCCATCCATTTGATACGGTAAAATAATGCCGTGCCAATGAATAGAACTAGGCACGGATAAATTATTTGTTACCCTAATCGTCACATCATCTCCTTCTTTAAGGCGAAGAGTAGGAGCCGGTATAGAGCCATTAATTGTTGTAGCCATACGGACAACGCCGGTAAAATTAACTGGTGATTCATCTATCACTAGTTTTATTTCTTTACCACTGAGTTCAGGTGCAGTACCCGTTAGTGCTTCTCGAACTGAAAATGATGCTGCATGTAATATACTTGGAAAAGCGGTAATCACACCGCCTGCAATTAAGCCTTGAACAAACCGCCTGCGTGGTTTGGAAACTTGCTGTAATGATTCTTTCAATTTCATATATTACCCTTGGTAGTTATGTATAGACTTAGTATGGAGTATTAACATGTTTTTAACATGACTTTAACATGACAAAGTTGTAATCTAAGTGCCATGTAACTTCAAATTAAAAGCTGCATTTCTGTTAGCTGATATGGTAGCTTAAGGTTTAATCATCAAAGTAAGTGGTAAAGCTTATTAATAATTATCGATGAGACACCAGTCGATGATTATTTAAAATTGAATAAAGCGGAACGAAGTAAATTTCAAACTCTAAAAAATATTGCCACCTCAATTCTGATTAAAAATTGAACTAAATGTCACAGTCGGACAATTTTGGAATACCGGGTAGGAGACAGTAAATGTTTTGGAAACGATATGGCAGATGACAATTTCATATGAGCCATTTACCATTTATAGTGATATTTTTTCTTCTGAAGGGCGGTGGTATCTAGTAATCGTAATAGTGCTATCCTTGTAAGGTTTTAGGGTTATGAATTCTAAAATAATGAGAACTATTTAATAGCTCTCTTTTACTCAAATTTAACTATTTAAGCTTTAAATTGATTATTTGATTTTGATGGTTCATCTATTAGTTTGGGTTCAGCTGTTGATTCTTGTTTTTCGTTATTTTTTTCATGTGGTGGTGACATCATATATTTCATCATTAGACCGTGCATAACTAAACATAAGACAATTGGTATAATCGCGGCCCCTAATAAAGCGGTATTAAATCCTCCTGCTGTGGATGAAAGTATAATGAGTGGTATGCCAATCATTATAGCAATGCATAACAGCATCATCCAACCACGACCTTTATGGCTTCCATTTTTAGAATGGCATTTATTTTCTTTGTTATCTGATTTCATAATTTACTCCTAGTTGATAGTTTAATTTAACTGCACCAGTATACGTTTTCATTTCTGTCAGTTTATGGTGCCTTTTAATGACAATTTTGTCAGATTTTTGATTTAAAATTATGACTAGAAAATGATCGCAGACAATAATTCGACCAAGGCAGTACTATTTATTTTCATGTAAACATTTATATCTAAGGTTGTGTGCAAATATGATTGAAGGAAATGCTAATGCAGGACGAGTAAAAACATCTGGTTGTCATTTTTTTTGCGGAAGAAGTTGGATTGCAACACAAGATAACTACCCTAATTTATGGGGCAAAAAATATGGTATGAAGAGCTACCAAACAGCTTAACGTGAAGGGCTGATATGATGAAAAAAAATTATCTAAATTGAATGCCAAGATGTAGGCGATACTGATATTTTTTGTTCAAAATGATGAAAAAGTAAAATATTCGAGAAAATACGTTTTGTATTGTAAGTACCATTTTCAGGCACTTACAATTTTTTATTTTTTTATTTTTTTAGGGACTATTGGTGCTTTATGGCAACAGACTTCTTTGTGATTTTTTTGGTCAATAATATTTTGATCAACAAACTTGTAGTAACCTGCCTTTGTTCGATTCCACCAGGTTTCTTTTATGCAAATATTATGCGTAACCAGTATGCTTTCAATTGCTGTTAAATTAATATGAGTTGCATCATAACTTACGTCTAGTTTACTTGATGATAAATCTATATTTATTCTATCTATTCCAAAAAGTTTATTAATTTCATCATGAATAAATGCATGATTATGCTTATTAATTCCTGTTAATTGTAATTTTCGGTTGACAAGGTTTTCTTCACTAACGCCAACTCTGTGATTTAAGTCATTCATATGTTTACTCCTGAATTTGATGATTAAAAAATTAATCAGATTTAAAATTAGATTAATCGTTAATGTCCTAACTTGTTAATAAGTTAGGACATTAAAAACCATAACTTAATTATCTCAAATGCGATGAATAGTTACCCATAGGTGTTATTTACTCAACAATAAGTAATCCACTATACATTTTCATCGAGCATTGAAAGGGGTATTCACCTGCTTTTAAAGCCGGTAAATCAACCGTTTGAATTTTATCTATAGGCAGTTCCATGCTTATTTCTAAATCAGGGAAAAGCAATGTTCGTGAACATGGATTCGCATCTTTACGTAAAAAAGTGAGAGTTGATGATTGATCTGCTTTAATTTTGATAATGCTCGGCTGATAAATGCCATTCTGCACGACAATTGTGTCTTGTTTAGTCACTTTGACTGCTTTACTGTCTTTCGGTTTGTACAGCCAAAACCACCAAATAATAAATGCAATTAAAATGATTCCGATTAAATTAATAAATATCATAGCTATCTCCTATTTTTGTTGTGCTTTAAAAAAACGTAAACGGTTAGCGTTACTGACAACTGTAAGTGAAGATAACGCCATTGCAGCTCCAGCAATCACAGGGCTGAGTAATAATCCGAACGCAGGATATAATATGCCCGCCGCAAAAGGGACGCCTGCGATGTTGTATATAAAAGCGCCAACTAAGTTTTGTTTAATATTACGCATTGTGGCTTTACTAACAGAAATAGCATCTGCGAGGCCATGTAATGAGCCTCGCATGAGGGTTATATCTGCACTTTCTATAGCAACATCTGTACCTGTACCAATTGCAAAACCTACATTCGATTGAGCGAGTGCTGGAGCATCATTAATACCATCTCCTGTCATTCCTACAATCTCACCCTGTGCTTGTAACTCAATGACTTTAGCTGATTTATGCTCCGGTAAAACATCAGCAAAAAATTCGGTTATGCCAACTTGCTTAGCAACCGCTTTTGCTGTCGCATGATTATCACCAGTTAGCATAATTACTCGTAATCCATTGTTTTGTAGACGCTGTATAGCTTCAATAGAATCTTCTTTGATGGGATCTGATACAGCAATAATGGCACTTAACTCCCCATTAACAGCTAAAAACATGGGGGTCTTTGCTGCTTCAGCAAATTCTATGCTTTTAGCTAATTGTTCTTCAGAGATTGTTATTTTTTGTGCTTTCATCAATTTCTGATTACCAAAAAAGAGTTGTTGTTCATCCACTTTTCCATAGACCCCTTGTCCAACAATAGCTTCAAAATCAGTCATTTTTTGTAAGATAAGTTTCTTGGCTTTTGCTGATTCAACAATGGCTTCCGCTAATGGGTGTTCTGATGCAACCTCTAAGCTTGCTACCAATTGCAATAAGGCGTTTTCTTCTTTGTTGTTACAGGTATAAATGTCAGTAACACTGGGCTTACCTTCTGTGATAGTCCCGGTTTTGTCCAATACAATCGTGGTAATACTAGCCGCTCCTTGTAATGCTTCCCCATTACGAATCAGAACGCCTGCCTCTGCTGCTTTGCCGACACCTACCATGACGGACATCGGTGTTGCTAAACCAAGTGCACATGGACATGCAATAATAAGGACTGTTGTTGCTGAAATAACAGCAAATGCAATGCTAGGCTCTGGCCCAAAGTTTAACCAAACTAATGCGCTCACAACTGCCACTATCATGATCGTTGGTACAAAATAAGCGGAGATAATATCAGCTAAACGGCCAATGGGAGGCTTCGAATTTTGTGCTTGTTTAACTAAACCTATAATTTTGGCAAGTGACGTATCTTTACCTATACGAGTCGCTTTAAAAATAATGGCGCCACTTTTATTGATCGTTCCAGCGGTGACCTGATCTCCTTTTTGTTTTTTAATCGGGAGCGGTTCTCCAGTAAGCATAGATTCATCAATACTTGTTTTACCTTCAGTGACTTCTCCATCAACAGGGATGCTTTCACCTGGACGAACGCGTATAAAATCGTCAACTAAAACATCTTCAATGGGAATATCAAATTCATTACCATCACGAATAATACGTGCTGTTTTAGCTTGTAAACCAATAAGTCGCTTAATAGCATCACTAGTATGCCCTCTCGCTTTCACCTCAAGGGCAAGACCTAAATTAATCAACCCAATAATCATTGCTGTTGCTTCAAAGTAAAGATGACGGGCCATCTCTGGAAGTAGATAAGGGAAAAGCACCACAATCATTGAATAAAGCCAAGCAGTGCCTGTGCCGAGTGCGATTAATGTATCCATATTGGCACTGTGATTAATAAAAGACCGCCAAGCGCCAATATAAAAATGTTTTCCTGCAAAATACATTACTGCTGCACAAATAACCCCAATAACTATCCAAAATACTTGTTCTGTTTGAGATGTAATAGTCATTGCCGGACCAAATATACTATAAAGCATTAATGGGACACCAAGACCCAAACCGAACCACATTTGCCTCATGAGTTTTCTATGATAAGCGAGTTCAGCGACCTCTTTTTCATCGAGCAAAACGTCATCATTTGTATCGCCACTACTTTTAGCTGAATAACCAAGCGATTTAATGCTCTCGATTAGTTTTTCTTCACTTACTTCGCCTGTAACCGTAACTGTTCGTAGAGCAAAATTCATTTGTGCTAATTTAACTCCTTCTATCTTGCTAAGCGTTTCCTCGATTTTAGTGACACAACTGGCACAAGTTGCTCCATCAACAATTAGTTGTTGGTTTGTTATTTTTGTGTTTGTAAGTAATGACATATTCCCCTCCTGTGTAAGTATTTTAATTATGAATTAAACATGCGATATATATAAAATAACCCCTACCCTAGGGGGAGGGTAAAGTCTTTTTTTAAACAAAATTAAGATATATACAACATGACATTATTGTCATTTATATGACAGGAATGCGTCAGGTAAGCAATGCTATTCTTATAACGAATCAAGAGACATACAATTTTATTCTTTAGGAGAAAATCATGAAAAAAATTATTACTGTACTGTTATTAAGCTCGAGTTTATCTGTCATTAGTACGCAATCACTTGCTCACTCTCAATATAATGGTGGGGGCCAATACTTAACACATAATAGCAATAGACAGATAGTAACTGAAATTGCAGATAGTAAATTAAAAGCTTATGAAAATGGTTTTGAGAAACTGCAAGCATTGACCGATAAATCAGGCCGTGAACTAGGTGCTGAATTAAAAATTGTTTTAGACAGCAATAGTCCAAGTTCAAGTATTCACCTAGATAATACTTATGTTACCGTCACTGAGTTTCTGAATAAAGAAGGGGACGTTGTTTATCAAGGGGTTGTTAATGCTGGCTTTCATTATCAAGAAAGAGACTAAGATAATTAATCAATTTAGGGTATTTGAATCAATGCCCGGTTTTTTATTCTAGATGCATTATCAAAGCAATATTGGCAATCTTAACCAAGGTAAATTATTGGTTCGTCAACATTGCTTAACTCTTTGTTTTCTTATTTCATATCTGTTTTTTATATCATTCATTATGCTGATAAATGATATTTCCATTCTTAATATTCAAATAAAACATTTTCAACATATTAAGTCATTGTCCGTGATGACACTTTATTCCTCTGTATCCGCTATAGCTTAAAAAGTAACATTCATTTGGGCTAATTCTGCATTTTCTATAATGCTAAGCGTTTCCTTGGTTTTATTTTTTGAAAGTAACGACATACTTCCCTTATATAAGTATTTTGATGATAAAAAAGCATGTGATAAATATAACGCCATCATTACTCTAGGGGAGGGGGTAACATTTTGTTTAAAAAGAATAATTATATGTGCAAGATGACATAATTGTCATTTGTGTGACAGGAATACGTCAGTCAAGCGATGCTATCCTTATAACGAATCAAGAGACATACAATTTTATTCTTTAGGAGAACATAATGAAAACAATTATTACTGCACTATTATTAAGCTCGAGTTTATCTGTCATTAGCACGCAAGCACTTGCTCACACGCAATATAATGGTGGGGGTCAATACTTAACACATAATAGCGATAGACAACTACTAACTGAAGTTGTGGACAGTAAGTTAAAAGCTTATGAAAATGGTTACGAGAAACTGCAAGCATTGTCCGGTAAATCAGGAGTTGAACTAGGGGCAGCATTAAAACTTTTTTTAAAGAGTAATCGCCCAAGTTCAAGTATCCACCTGGATGATACTTCTAATGTCACAGTCACCGAATTAATGAATAAAAAAGGGGATGTTGTTTATCAAGGGGTTGTTAATGCTAGCTTTCATTACCAGGAAAGAGACTCTGATAATTAATCAATTTAGGGTATTTAAATAAATGCCTCCTTATTATTAATGATACTCCATGAAGGAATATTCCGTGAATATACTTATTATCGAAGATAAGCCAAACATAGCTAAATACCTGCAACAAAGCTTGGTAGATTCTGGTTTTTTTATTAATTTAACAAGTAGTGGCAATGATGGTTTATTTCTTGCGGAAGTTTGCTCTCATGACTTATTAATTATTGATGTTATTTTACAGGATATGACGGGTTGGGAACTGCTCGAAAAATTAAGATCGCAAGGTGATGAAAGCCCTGTTATTTTTCTAACCTCTACTGAAGGTAGGTCTTTCGATTTTGGAGATACACTCGATGAGGTAAAACCTTTTTCTTTTTTAGAGTTACTGGCGAGAGTACGAGCAATTTTACAAAAAGGTAATAATTATAAAAATGATATAAGTATATTACCTTTACATATGGACTGTTATATGAATTCTGTTGAGAGTAAAAATATAGCTTAATTATATTATTTTACTCAACCAACTGAATTATAAGTTTTTTCTCAGAGCTTTAATGTTTTCTTGACTTTCCCTTAGCTAAGATATATTTTCTAAGCCCTTAATCTAGCTGAATTTTTTAATATAAATTCAAAATGAAGATGAATATAAATTAATGAAAAAGATCATCACTTTACTTTTAATTATTACGATTCAAATTACTTTTATACAAAAAGTGATTGCATCTGTAGCGTTAGTAGAAAGTGATGTACAGTCAATGATGGTTCATTGTGAAATGAACGATATGGTAATGAATTCAGATTCTTGTTTATCAGAAATGGGAACGATGAATAATTGCCAAGTTGGGTGTGGAATGATGAGTGTTGTATCGGTTGCTCATTTTATTGACATAAATTATAGCTTCTTTTTTGTTTCCACTGACATTGGCTACACTCCTTTTAATCCAGCAATTATTAACTCCCTCCCTAAAAATCACTTTCGACCTCCTTTATATAGTTAAACTCTAAAGTTCAGATCTATTCATACTTATGGGATAGATCTATTAGATTAATTATCTATCCATTTTTATGGATAAAAAGGAAATAAAATGAAAATCCCTATTTTACCGATGTTGTTTTTAACAGTTATTGGATTTCCAGTATCAGCATTAACATTGCAAGATGCAGAGCAAATTGCATTACAAGAAGATCCTGGTCAAAAAATATATCAAGCACAGCAGGCATCTCTCATTGCAAAAGGTATTAGTAGTGCAACGTTAGCAGACCCAATGATAAAGCTTGGCGTAGCAAATTTACCAATAGATAGTTTGTCTATGGATAGTGATCCTATGACACAATTGACTGTTGGTGTTTCTCAACAATTTAGCCGAGGCGACACGTTAAATATCACTAAAGATGGATTTAAATTACAATCTGAAGTGGCTGTGTTTCAAGGTTTAAATAGGCGCTTATTAGTCAGGAAAACAGTTCGTCAACTTTGGTTTAAGATTCTTTTTATTGAAGAATCTACAAAGTTAGTCAGTGAAAGTAAGGTATTTTTTACTAGTTTTTACAGTGATTTAGAATCTCGTTTCTCATTAGGCTTAGCTGAAAGTGAAGATATTATTGCTGCTGAGATAGAATTAAGCAAATTTGATGAAAAGCTAGCAAAACTATCTCAACAATCATTAAGTTATCGCAGTTTATTGAGTGAATGGATAGGTAGCGCTGCATTTGACCAACTACAAAGTAACTTACCTGAATGGTCTGATACATTAACGTTTGTTGCACAAAGTAAAAATGTTCAAGATCAGCATTATTACTCACTCTTGACCGAACACCCTCAAGTAAAAGTCTTGAATCAAAACATACTGGTCGCCGACAGTAATATTACTTTAGCCGAACAAGATTATAAACCTCGTTTTAAAGTTGAGCTGGGCTATGGGCATAGACTATCAGAGATGGACAATGGTGATTCTCGTTCAGATCTTATAAGTGGTTTTGTGTCAATGGATATACCCTTATTTACTGATCAGCGACAAGATCAAAAATTAATTTCTTCACAGCATTTAAAAGGGCAAAAACAGGCAGAATACCGCCTGTTAATCAGGCAACTTGATGCACAGCTTAATGCTGAAATTGTTAATTATCAACAGTTTGTGTCACGGCAGAATCGCTATCAAGAGAGCCTATTAAAACAAGCTAAATTACATGCTGAATTGTTAGAGCAAAGTTACCAATCAAATACTCGCCCTTTCACGGAAGTTATTCAAGCTTATATACATGTATTAAACCTCTCAATTGAATATCAACAACTTTATTTTGATAGCCTGAAAAGTCTTTCGAACATTCGTTATTTTCAGGCACTTTAAGGAAAAATTATGCGTTACTTATTAATATTAATCGTTGGATTGGCTAGTGGTTTTTTTGTTAGCCAAAGTGAAATTTTAAATTCTGTATTCACTAGTAAAATGGAGAGTGAAGGCCCTGAGGTTTTATATTGGGTTGCGCCTATGGATGCCAATTATAAGCGTGATAAGCCAGGCAAATCACCCATGGGAATGGATTTAGTTGCTGTTTATGCAGAAGCTGAAAAAGCAGAGCCTAAGATACTTTATTGGGTTGGGCCGATGGATGCTAATTATAGACGTGATAAACCAGGAAAATCACCGATGGGCATGGATTTAATACCTGTCTATGATGATGGTGGAGCTGCGAAAGAGGAAGGAACAGTTACTATTTCTGCCGCTGTTGAAAATAACCTTGGTGTTCGAACTGCAACGGTCATTAAAGATGATTTTAGTTTAACTATTAAAAGCTTAGGCACTATTCAGGCTAATGGGGATGCTTTGTGGCAGATTAATAGCCGTGTTTCTGGCTGGATTGAAAAATTACATGTCAAATCTATTGGAACAGAGGTAGAAAAAGGACAAAAATTATATGAACTTTATTCACCTGAGTTAGTTAAAGCACAAGAGTCTCTTTTTAATGCTATCCAACTTAAGCGCCGTACTTTAATTGATTCCTCAAAAATTCGATTAAAAGCGCTTGGAATAAATAGTTCTCAAATAAATCAGATAATTAAAAATAAAAAAGTTTCAAATACTATAACCGTTTATGCCCCTCATAAAGGGACGATTTCTGAACTTAAAGTTAATGAAGGTGCATTCATTGCTCCTTCAATGGTGGTGATCGAAGCTGTTAATTTAGATACTGTTTGGGTAGACGTAGAAGTCTTTTCAGCTCAAGTACCATTGGTAAAGCTTAATGATATAGCAAAAATGACTTTAGATTATTTCCCAGGTCAAGAATGGAAAGGAAAGGTTGATTTTATCTATCCTGAAATGAGTGAAAATAATCGTACCCTAAGAGTACGCGTACAGTTTGATAACCTTACTGCACAACTTAAACCAAATATGTTTGCATCAGTTAGTTTAACTCCGACTATGAATGAAAAGCGCTTGCAAATACCTCGTGAGGCTGTGATATACGCGGGAAATATGAATCGTGTCGTATTAGCAATGGGTGAAGGTAAATTTAGATCTGTATTAGTCAATCTTGGATTAGAAAATAGAGGGGCTGTAGAAGTATTATCTGGGCTTGAGGAAGGGCAAAAAATTGTTACGTCAGCACAGTTTTTACTTGATAGTGAGTCCAGTATTAGTGCTGATTTTGAACGTATGCTGGAAGAAAAAGAATCTCAAGAAAACAAAGCTAAATACGATCCTAGTAAAAAGGATGTTGATTTAGATTGGTTAGATTTGAGTATTATAAATATCAATAAGGAAGTGGTGATTTTATGATTTCTAAAGTTATCCATTGGTCGATAAAAAATCGAATCCTAGTCCTCTTAGTGACTGTTGCAATAGTTGCTTACGGAGTCTTTTCATTACAAAAAACTCCGATTGATGCACTGCCTGATTTGTCAGATGTGCAAGTAATTGTTAAGACAAGCTACCCAGGCCAGGTTCCACAAGTCGTTGAAGATCAAGTTACTTATCCCTTAACAACTGCAATGCTTAGTGTGCCAGGTGCAGTTACTGTCCGTGGTTATTCTTTTTTTGGTGACTCTTATGTGTATGTCATCTTTGATGATGATACTGATATATATTGGGCTCGATCTCGTGTCTTAGAGTATCTTTCTCAAGTTGCGCCCAATTTACCGCCTCAAGCTCGATCAGCATTAGGACCTGATGCCACTGGTGTAGGTTGGATCTTTAGTTATGCATTAGTTGATAAAAGTGGCACTCATGATTTAAGTGAGTTGCGTAGTTTGCAAGATTGGTTTTTAAAATTTGAGTTACAAACTGTCGCAGGAGTTTCAGAAGTTGCTACAGTAGGTGGCATGGTTAAACAATACCAAGTAAGGGTAGATCCAAATAAACTTCGTGCTTATAACGTTTCATTAAATCAGGTGAGTCGTGCGATAAAAAATGCCAACCAAGAGGCCGGTGCAAGTGTTGTCGAAATGGGTGAGGCCGAATATATGGTTCGTACCTCAGGTTACATATCTTCTATTAAAGATCTTAAAGCAATCCCATTAAAGGTTAATGATAAAGGTACGCCATTATTGTTAGCGGATGTGGCAGAAATTCGCTTAGGGCCACAGATGCGCCGTGGGATCACTGAACTTAATGGTGAAGGTGAAGTGGTAAGTGGTGTTATTGTGATGCGCTTTGGGGAAAATGCTCAAGGTGTCATTGAAGCCGTTAAAGATAAGCTTAATGATTTACAAAAAAGCTTACCAGAAGGCGTTGAAATAGTTCCAACGTATGATCGTTCAGAACTAATTGAAGCTGCCGTTGAAAATCTTTATGCCAAATTATTAGAAGAGTTTATTGTTGTTGTTTTAGTTTGTGCTGCATTCTTATTTCACTTCCGTTCATCGCTAGTGGTATTACTTAGTTTACCTGTGGGTATTTTTGCCGCATTTATTGTTATGTCGTGGCAGGGTATCAACGCAAATATAATGTCTTTAGGTGGTATTGCCATTGCGATTGGTGCAATGGTGGATGGTGCCATCGTGATGATAGAAAATGTGCATAAGCATATGGAAAAGGTTGAACTGACTGACGATAATAGATGGCAAGTAATAGCGAAAGCTTCAGTTGAAGTTGGACCCGCATTATTCTTCTCACTACTTATAATAACGTTTAGCTTTTTACCTGTGTTTGCCTTAGAAGGACAATCGGGCAAGATGTTTTCCCCATTAGCATTCACTAAAACTTATGCAATGGCTGCATCCGCAGGTTTGGCAATAACATTAATTCCAGTATTAATGGGATATTTCATTCGCGGAAAAGTATTACCTGAGCATAAAAATCCTTTAAACCGTTTAGTGGTTGCTATTTACAATCCTTTTTTAACTTTTAGTTTGCGCTTTCCAAAACTACTCATTGTTTTTGCTTTCTGTGTTTTAGCGGTAGGTTTATATCCCGTAAACAAAATTGGCAGTGAATTTATTCCGCCACTTGATGAAGGTGATCTGATGTATATGCCAACGACTTATCCTGGTATATCGATTGGTAAAGCTCGTCAATTATTACAACAAACAAATAGGTTGATTAAGACGGTTCCTGAAGTAAAAACTGTGTGGGGTAAGATAGGACGTGCTGAAACGGCAACCGATCCTGCACCATTGACTATGGTTGAAACGACTATTCAATTTAAACCTAAAAGTGAATGGCGAGAAGGCATGACTAAAGATAAGTTGAAGCAGGAGCTGGATAGTTTAATTCAATTTCCAGGGCTTACTAACGCTTGGGTTATGCCAATAAAAACACGTATTGATATGTTAGCGACTGGGATTAAAACCCCGATTGGTATCAAAATTGCGGGTGGAGACCTTTTAGAGATTGAAAAAATAGGTAAGCAGGTTGAGAAAATATTAAAAAATGTGAAAGGAACTGCTTCAGTTTATGCTGAACGGGTAAGTGGCGGCCGTTATGTCAAAGTGGATATAGATCGTGAGAAAGCAGGGCGTTATGGACTTAATATTAGTGAAATTCAACAATTGGTTGCTGTTGCAATTGGTGGACAGAATATTACTGAGACCATTGAAGGGTTAGAGCGCTATCCTGTTAACTTACGTTATCCAAATGAATATCGAGATTCGATAATTGCTTTAAAATCATTACCTATTGTGACTCCATCAAAACTGAGTATTAGTTTAAATGATGTTGCTAATGTTTATATTGAATCGGGGGCTCCGATGATAAAAACAGAAAATGCACGTTTGAATGGTTGGATTTTTGTTGATATTGAAAATGTTGATTTGGGCTCTTATGTGAAAGAAGCGCAAAACATTGTTAATAAAGAATTACAGTTACCTGCTGGTTACTCGTTAATTTGGTCTGGTCAATATGAGTATATGGAAAAAGCAAATGCACGCTTAGCGAAAGTTATCCCGATCACTATTGCTATTATTATTATTCTACTTTATCTAGCGTTTAGACGAGTAGGAGAGGTGTTACTGATTTTATCAACTTTACCCTTTGCATTGATGGGAGGAATTTGGTTGATGTTTATACTTGGTTTCAATTTTTCAATTGCGGTGGGTGTTGGCTTTATCGCACTTGCAGGCGTTTCGATTGAGATAGGCGTTATTATGTTGATTTATCTTAACCAATCTCTCGAAGTGAAAAAGCTTAAACGAGCAGAGTCATTTAATCTTAATGATCTCCGTGATGCAGTAATGGAAGGAGCTGGTTTACGTGTTCGCCCAGTCATGATGACTGTAGCTGTTGTAGTGATGGGGTTAGTACCAATTATGTATGGGAGTGGTACTGGCTCAGAGGTCATGCAACGGATTGCGACCCCAATGATTGGCGGAATGGTTAGTGCTCTTATTTTAACATTATTGATATTGCCAGCTGTTTATTTCCAATGGAAAAAAGTGAGCTTACGCAAGAAATTCAATATCGACTAAGTAATAAATTAAGCGTGTCTTTAAGAGCGCTTTATTAAGAAATATTTACCTAAACAACAATTTAATTCAGCGGAAAAAGGAAACAAAAATGAATATTAAAAAAAGTAAAATTGTATTAGCGTTAAGTAGTTTACTGTTGTTATCAGTGCCTCTCTCAAGTGCATTTGCTGATGAAAATCACCATGGAACGAAGGAGATGCAGCAGGTAGATACGATGGCATCCATAAAAACTGAACTGCGTGACTATATAAAAAGCGTCAAAGCCGATGATTCACAAATGATGCAGCAACATGTTACTAAATTATTAGAATTAGCAGAAAAAGCCAATAAGGAAGTTCCTGCAAATATAACTGCAATGTCTACAGGCAGTATGATGGATCATTCAAAAATGGATATGAAAAATATGCCAGAAATGGATCATTCAAAAATGGACATGAAAAGTATGCCAGAAATGGATCATTCAAAAATGGATATGAAAAATATGCCAGAAATGGATCATTCAAAAATGGACATGAAAAGTATGCCGGAAATGGATCATTCAAAAATGGATATGAAAAGTATGCCGGAAATGGATCATTCAAAAATGGATAATGAAGGCATGAATACGGTTAATACAGATCATGATATGTCAGCAATGCCAAACATGGAAGGTATGAGTTCAGCACAACATCATCAGCATATGATCTATATGCAAGGTACCGAAAAATTACAAGCTTCATTTAAAGAGCTTGCTAAAACACAAGATAAAGGCGAGATAAAAGTAATTCTCGCGGATGTTAAAGAACACATCAAAAAATATCAGTTATTTAATTAGTTGATTAAAAACAGATAGCTAGCATTGGAAGGAAGTGCTAGTTATCAACAAAAGGTTGTATATATGAAATATAAAATAGTGATTGGTTCATTACTGACGGTGTTCTCTACTTTTACGTTGGCAAATCCATCATTACCAGAGCAACTTTATAATACAGTTGGAGGTTATGGTTGCTCTGCTTGCCATGGTAAATATGCACATGGTGGCGGTTATGTGGGAGGCAATATCAGAGGTGCGACACGAGAGCAACTTGATAGAGCGCTGAAAACTGAGCCAACCATGTTATTACTTGCGAAAGTACTAGATGAAAATAAACGCAATACACTGGTTGAATATTTAACATCACTTTCAGAAATGAAGTTGCTTGAATGGCGTATTGGCGAAGCCAGTACGACTGTAGTCCAAGTAAAGGCTGAACAGCGTATTCAATTTGTACTCTTTAATGGCACTTTTGACACATTGAGTTTAGATTTATCTCCTATAGGGGCAGTTAACGCCTACGAGATAGAAGCCTATGATACACAGGCAATAACATGGATTCCAAAGATAGGACATTACCTATTATCTTTTAACAATGAAAAATTTATTATTAATGTAAATTAGGAGCTTTAATATGAAACTAAAGAAGAATATATTGGCACTCACGTTAACTATGGCTAGTTTTTCTGTGTTTGCCAAAGCCAACATTGAATTATATAAATCACCGACCTGCGGGTGCTGTAAAGAGTGGGCTGCGATAATGGAGGAAAAAGGTTATACAGTAAATGTCCATCATCAAAGTAACTGGTCTGAGATCAAAAAAGAATTTGGTATGCCAATGCAATTGCAATCTTGCCACAGTGCTGTGATAGATGGCTATTTAATCGAAGGCCATGTTCCTGAAGAAGACATAGCGCGTTTGCTCAAAGAACGTCCTGATAACATATCTGGTATTGCTGCGCCTGGTATGCCACAGCACTCTCCGGGTATGGCAAGGGCTGGGGAGGAGTACAAAAATTTCAAAGTGATATCTTTTTCTGAAGATGGCTTAGGGCTATATAAGGAATATTAACCTATTTCAAGTGAACAGTATAAAGGGCTTCCCCTATATGAAGACGCAATAGTAAAAGAGATATTGCTATGTAGTGTTCAGGAACGCCCTAAAATGGCTGGTGTTGTGGTTAAGTAATATTGGCCGCAATTTATAGCTACATCAGTGTTTGAACAACCTTACTAATTAATAATGCCCTCCCATTTTATTTAAAGTTCTTTTTATTATTTTTATGTTTCGTTATTTATATTCTTTAATTAAATTTATTATGTCTTAATTTAACTGCCTGAATTTATTATGGCTCATCAGTATTGAATGTCACATTTAAACTAAAACATTAAAATGACAATATCGTTACCACGTAACTAAAATAAATTGTAAAATATTTTTAGTTACGTGGTAACGATATTGATATGGAGATGTATCTACACTTAACGCCATTTAGAAGTTTATAAGGATTGCAATAATACTGGTAGGTGATTTAAAGGTGGTTCCTTTAGCAACGAACATTACTTCACTTTTTATCTTGCTGGATTAGTAAACAACGTTTGCTTGTAAATATATCGATGTGCAAACAGTTGCTGTAAGTGTTATTGGAATGAATAAATCCGAGGTTTTAATAGCGACTCTACCTGTAATTCATTATTTCTATTCTAAAGATTTAGTCGTGTTCTCTGGGATAGTGAAGATAAAAAACAACAAAAACAGACTAAAAATCGTATGTACGATAAATTAAATTTACAGTCAAGTATTAAAGGATATAATTAACTATATGTTTTTAGTTACGGGGTAACGATAATGAGGGATGATAATTCAACCACAGAGTTAAAAATTGAGCTTAATGTAGCAGGCAGACCTGCACGGAGAATAACGAGAGATAACTTCGCTAATATTCTCTCTGACTTAGATTTATTTGTTCATAAAGACTTCCTTGCTCTTAACACTAAAAATTCTAAAGAGGTAGCTGATTTACAACGTCTTGTTGATTTTTCAGGGGATGTTGAAAAAGATAAACTCTATAGAGCCATTAAAAAAATCAGTTACTACACTGAAGAAATAAAGCTTTGTAACAAGTTAATTGAAAAGCTTTCTTGTGAGGAGGGGAAAGACCTAAGTGATGATTTAACTTATAAATCCTACAAACAAGAGATTGAAGAACATCAATTTAAAATCGATGACTACAAACTCGATCTATCTGACAAACTAGACGGTGAGATAAGTCAGCTACAAGAAATTGTAAACAACATCCCATTAAAAATCTGGAATAAGATTTTAACTGCTAGACGGCAACGTTTTAGCAAAAGGTTAAACAAGAAATGTAAAATAGATATTAATGCTTCTATTTATAGAGTAATGCGAGATGAAAAAGAAAAGCATGGCCTTTCTTGGGATGAATACATGTCTTCATTACTAGCATTATCAAAAATAGAAAAAGGTAAAGCAGAGGATAAATTAGGTTTAGATTGGTCAAATTCTACTTTTAAAGAAAGAGATGAAATGAAGTGGCTATAAGATCATTGAGATAGATATATAGATATATAGATATATTTATAGTACTAATTAATTATATAGCTAATCAATGGGATTATCAGATGGGTAGGTTGCTCAATCCATTATCGTTACTGGGTAACGATAAGTTTTCGATGTAATTCATAATATCAATTAAAGTTACCTCGTAACGATATTTTTCTGATTTTATATTTTTTATTGAACCTCGCTTATTTTCGAAGAAGAATGAATAAAAAATAATACAATTTAATTTCGTTACTAGGTAACGATAATTTTAAAGGGTGTTTTTCTCGCTTATTATTGAGCACATACAGCGTAATTATGTGGCCATTTTTCAGAAAAGCTTGCAAAGCGAGCTGACTTTGGGCAATTATTTTTGCCCTGACTGTTCAAGAAATTATGACAAAGGTTATGCTAAATTCATGTGCGAAGATTAATTGTGCTAAAAGTGATAATAAGTCATTAATGTAGCCTCTTACAAAAAATAAATATAATGATAGAAAGAGTTTTACGCTCGCTACTGAGAAAGCGAGCGAAGATTTGTAATATTTAAGTTGAGCCTCGCACACTGAACTGCCAGATCTGGTCTGAGCCAGCTTCTATTTATTCTGGCATAGAAGTTGGCTATTTATTGCTTGATTAATCTTAAGTTATACTTTGGGCATAGCTTATAAGTTGTTTGAGGATAGTTATTTTTTCTGGATTGTTTTGGTGCTCTTCGGCTAATTGCTCGATGGTTTGCATAAATTGATAACCATGAGTTTCAAAGTAGTTACTTCGGTGTTCATTCCAGCGATTCATCTCTTTCTCATCTAGTGTGATTGGAAAATTTCGTGCACGATAATTAAAGAGTAGCTTCTCTATTCGCTTATCTTTTACTTTCAAATCAAGAGCCGCTAGATTTTCAGGTTTAGTTTCTAAAATAACGTTCATTGCCTCTCGGTCGGCAGGAGAGAAAAATCCATCATATAGTTGAGTATCGACATTATTGCTTTTGGGGTATTCATTCTCTTCATTATAAAGAATATATAATTTTTCTTTTAATCCAGGAAACTCTCGAATCTGCTTAAGGTGTTTTAAGCACTGCTCCCGATCCACACCTAAGCGCTGTGCATCTTCAGCTTTTAAGGTTTTAGCTGGAGCTAGGACAGGACACTTATTGATATGAACGAGTTTCAGTGGGATAGGTAATTCGTTTTCAGCTAAGTCACTACGCTTAGTATAGAGTCTCTCTCTTAATTGATCTGGATTGAGGCTGAATAGCGGTGAAGGGTCTTGTGCCAAATTTATAGTTATAACAGCATTATTATTTTTGGGATGCCATGCTACAGGAACTATCCAGCTTGTATTTCCACATTTAGTACCAAATACTCCTGAAACATGAACAAGGGGAACCATATTATCAATATCTATCATGGCGTTGAGTTGGTTTTTATTGCGATTCCTATATAGGAAACTAAATAGTTTTGGTTGGTTATTTTTGATGAGTTTCGCAATTTCAATCAACGCAATTACATCGGCCATCGCATCGTGAGCATGAGCATGTTCAATACCATTGGCAACAGATAAATGCTCAAGTTTGAAAGAAGTAACCCCTTGATCATTAAGAGGCCAATTAATGCCATCTGGGCGAAGTGCATAGCAGGCACGCATTACATCTAAAAGATCCCATCGAGAATTGCCATTTTTCCATGCCCAGGTATAAGGATCGATGAAGTTTCTATATAAGCTATAGCGAGTTACTTCATCATCAAAGCGAATGCTATTATAACCAACAACACATGTATTTGGTTGAGATAGTTCATGATGAATTTTAGCCATAAACTCTGGTTCAGGTAGACCTTTTTGCATTGCAACTTGAGGAGTAATGCCTGTTATAAGGCAAGCTTCTGGAGATGGAAGGTAGTCGTTAGGTGGTTGACAATAGATAATAAGAGGGTCACCAATTATATTGAGATCTAGATCTGTTCTTACTCCTGCAAATTGACTAGGTTTATCCGTTGCTGGGTTTATCCCCCATGTTTCGTAATCAATCCAGTAAAAAGTAGGTTGGTTATCTTGTTTAATCATATTTTGTATCTTTTTATATTGATAAGTAACTAATAGACATTGGTGGCAATGTAATTGACAACTTTTAGGCTATTATGCGCACTTTAGGAGAACACTCATGGCATCATGTGCTTGATCATGTGCTAATTCATTTTCCAACGTTAATAATTCTAAACGAAAAGAGGGCACATCATTTTCATCTACAGGCCAATGAATTCCTTCTGGCCGTAATGCATAACATGCGCGCACTAAGTCAATTATATCCCAACGTGAACAACCATTTTTCCATTCGCGTTGATAAGGATCTAAAAAATTTCGATATAAGGTAAAGCGTGTTATTTCATCATCAAAACGTAGATTGTTGTATCCAACAACACAGGTATTCGCTTGGCTAAATTGTTGATTAATATTAGCAATAAATTCATTTTCAGGAATGCCATGCTGTAACGTTTGTTGCGGTGTTATGCCTGTAATTAAACAAGCAATAGGATCGGGTAAATAGTCACTTGGAATTCGACAATACCATTCATCTGCTGGTGCACATGCGTTTAATTCTAAATCGGTACGAATACCTGCAAATTGGGAAGGGCGATCAGTTCCTGGGTTTAAACCGAAGGTTTCATAATCGTGCCAATACAGTGTTACAGGGATTGAATTCATTGTTAATACTCATTTTATTGCAGTGATAGATATTGTGGCCAGTTATTTACCAAAAAGCTAGAGCAGTCTTTTAAAACAAGGGATTTTAATAAGAGATATTGGACCTTAAATCGACTACTACGGTATGTCAAAAATAAAATTTTATGTCTCGGTTTTCATTTTATATATAAATCACTGGAGAGGAATAGGTTCGCAAACAAAATTGATGAAGTCAGCACTTATTTATAGAAATAAGAGAGTCTAGGTCAAGTACTTTGTTTGTTGGGTTATAACGCTAGATTTCGTTGTCGTACCAAGATACTGAATTTAATTAGACGAATTTTTGTAGTTGAATTTTAGGTACAAAAAAGCCCACGTAATGCAGGCTTAAAACAAATGTTAAATAAGTTTTACTTATTTAGAAATAAGTGATGGTAGGTCAAGTACTTTGTTTGAGTAACCGATTTCGTTATCGTACCAAGATACTGAATTTAATTGGACGAATTTTTGTAGTTGAATTTTAGGCACAAAAAAGCCCACGTAAAGCAGGCTTAAAACAAATGTTAACTCAGTTTTACTTATTTAGAAATAAGTGATACTAGGTCAGTATCTTGGTACGATTTCGTTATCGTACCAAGATACTGAATTTAATTGGACGAATTTTTGTAGTTGAATTTTAGGCACAAAAAAGCCCACGTAAAGCAGGCTTAAAACAAATGTTAACTAAGTTTTACTTATTTAGAAATAAGTGATACTAGGTCAAGTACTTTGTTTGAGTAACCGATTTCGTTATCGTACCAAGATACAACTTTAACGAATTTGTCAGTTAGTGCAACACCAGCTTTAGCATCAAAGATTGAAGTAAGTGTTTCACCATTGAAGTCAGTTGAAACAACAGCATCTTCAGTGTAACCAAGAACACCAGCCATTTCGCCTTCAGAAGCCGCTTTCATTGCTGCACAAATTTCTTCGTATGTTGCTGGCGTTTTAAGGTTAACAGTTAAGTCAACAACAGAAACGTTAGCAGTTGGTACGCGGAAAGCCATACCAGTTAAAAGGCCGTTAAGTTCAGGTAGAACTTTACCTACTGCTTTAGCTGCACCAGTTGAAGATGGGATGATGTTTTGAGAAGCACCACGACCACCACGCCAATCTTTAGCAGAAGGACCGTCAACAGTTTTTTGAGTTGCAGTTGTTGCATGAACAGTTGTCATAAGACCTGATTCAATGCCCCACTTGTCGTTAAGAACTTTAGCAACAGGTGCTAGACAGTTAGTAGTACAAGAAGCGTTAGAAACGATATCTTGACCAGCATATTCTGAAAAGTTAACACCGTTAACGAACATTGGAACATCGCCAGAAGGACCAGTTAAAACAACTTTTTTAGCGCCTGCAGTGATGTGCTTACGAGCTGTTTCGTCAGTAAGGAAAAGACCAGTTGCTTCAGCAACTACGTCAACGCCAGCTTCATCCCATTTTAGGTCAGCAGGGTTACGTTCAGCAGTAACGCGTACAGTAGTACCGTTCACGATTAGGTTACCGTCTTTAACTTCAACAGTACCGTTAAAACGACCGTGTGTTGAGTCATATTTAAGCATGTATGCCATGTAATCTACGTCGATTAAGTCGTTGATTGCAACAACTTCTACGTCTGCACGTTCACAAGCAGCACGAAATACGAAACGTCCGATACGACCAAAGCCGTTGATACCGATTTTAATTGTCATGTTTAGATCCTTTTGGATGGTTTGATTTTAAAACTTGTCGTTATTATAGATATGAAAAAGAGCTTAGACTTGATATTGGTCAAGTAATTCACTCTGAAAACTACAATTAACTAATAAAATTACAATTTTACAAACATATTCTATCATTCTGGTGTTTTTTTAAACGAATGACCCTGTAATTAAATAACGCCACTATATTAAGTGCAATTCCACAGAAAAGAAAGTAAAACCCCGTTAATAGTGTCAATTGTCTCTTTTTATATACTTTTTTGGTGATTCAATAATACATATGTAGTTTATAGATCAGAATTATTACGAAATTATGAAAGATTCATGGCAGTATTTGTAAATTAAAGCGCAAAAGCACGTTGCGCTTTGTCAGAAAGAGTGTAATAAAATAACGGAATGGTTATTTTATATGAGTACTTAAGCTATGTTTCTCTCCTACATTTACTTGTTGGCCTTCTGACCCTGTGATGGCTGATTCAATGCAAAGCATTGTTTTATATGCATCATCTGGTAAATCTGTAAAGGCCTTTGAACCTGCTTCCCAAGGTGTCCAAAGCACTTCTGAATTATTACCTTCATCGGAGATGGTAAGGGTACGATTTAGTTTTATATCATCAAGATTGATCTGAGTTTTTGCTTTTTTGTAAATAGCGTCAATTGCTTGATCAAATAGTAAGGTTGTATCGCCAACTTCAAGTTGTTTATTTTTTAATGAATTGTAATATTCTTTATTAAGGCCTGTCACTTTCACATTTTCTGGTGCACTGATGTTAAAATAACTATGCAGTGCGCCACGATAGTTAAATGGCACTTGACCTTTATTTTCTGTGATGAGTTCAAGTTTCAGAGTATCGGACAGTGTTGCTTTTAACGTGAGTTCAAAGTGATATGGCCAGAGCTTCATCGTTTCTTCGTTACTAACTAGCTTGAATTCAAGCTCTATACTTTGCTGGGATTCGGATAACTGGCTTAAAGACCACTTGCTAATACGCGCAAAACCATGTGAAGGAAGATTTTCACCCAATGTTTTATCTGCAGCTCCAAACCAAGGCCAACAAATAGGGACACCACCTCGAATAGGGCTTTTATTATTAAACACTGCTTTATTGCTTAACCAAATAATAGGCGCTTGCTCTGTTAACTGAAAATGTATGAGGTGAGCACCATGTAAGGTAAATGCCGCATTAAATTTTGGGTGTTCAATAATTAAGAATTCACAATCATTGTTATCTGTTTTTAGAGTAACTGAATCAGATAATGATTTAGTTAAGGTTAAGGGAAGATGCGATATCATATATTTACCTACGTTAATTGAGGGTGACAAGAATAGAAGCACATAAAATATTTATCCAAGCACTTTATTATGAAGTGTTGATTTATGAAAGGGTAATGTTTCAACTTGCAAGGGCATTATAATAAAAATTGTCATATATCATTAAATAAACAGATTTTTATGGTACTTCGCAGGTTGTCACGTTTTACATTGATAATGAATTTACTGTGCATCAAAGTATGCTATAAATGTTTTGTAATGAATTATTCGATCATCTAGCACTGCTGAAACAGCATGTTAATAATATATAAAGGTATTTTATGGTACGTTCAAGTCTAGATATGTTTATGCAATTAAAAGGCATCGATCCTAGTTTTGTCGATGCATGGGGAAAACCAGCTGAAGTTTCTGAATCAAACATAAAAAATCTTATTAATAAGATGGGATATGACGCTAACGATGAAGAACAATTACAAGCATATTATCAAGAACAAGAAAAACAACATTGGTTATCAATGTTACCGCCGGTTATTGTTACACAGCAATCAGATAATTATACGATTGATATCTGTTTACCTATTGATTTTGTTAATGATGCATTAATTTACCAAGTGACAACGGAAGATCATCAAGAAATTAAACGCACCATAACAGCAACAGGCTTCCCGCTCGTTGCCGTCAATGAAATATCGGATGTTGAATTTCAGTGTTATCAAATTCTGTTAACAGCAAACTTACCCACAGGTTATCATCGTTTAGACGTGTTTGAACGAGGTAATGAAGAGCCCTTGACCAGTGCTTCATTAATCATTGCTCCTGAAGCATGCTTTAAACCTCAAGCGATACAAGAAGGAAAAAAAATCTGGGGGACAAGTGTTCAGCTTTATTGTGTTAAAAGTAATAATAACTGGGGTATTGGTGATTTCACTGATCTTAAATTGTTACTTAAAAATACAGCATTACACGGTGGCGATTTCATAGGGTTAAATCCTATTCATGCACTTTCTCCTGCCCATCCAAATAATGCAAGTCCGTATAGCCCATCCTCAAGAAAATGGTTAAATCTGTTATACACCGATTTAACCAACGTTGCAGAATTTAAAGTTGATAAAGCAATTCAAGAAAAAGTTAATAGTCAAGATTTTAATGACCGGTTAACTTTATTACGAAATACGCAATGGGTTGACTATGAAGGTGTCACTGAAATAAAACTAGAAGTCTTAAGAGATTTATTTGCAGTTTTAAATAATGGTGAACAAAATAGTATTGATCGTTTAAAGGCTTTTAATGAATATATTGAATTAAAAGATGACTCTTTATTACAACAAGCTGCTTATGATGCTTTACAGTTTAAATTTTTAAAAGATGATGACACTTTATGGGGATGGCCTGTATGGCCAGAGGCATTTCAAGCCTACCAAAGTGAAGCGAGTCAAGATTGGATTGCAACCAATAAAGAAGAAGTTTTGTTCTGGTGCTATTGTCAATGGATTACTGAATTACAACTTGAAGAAGCGGATCAACTTGCAAAATCACTTGGTATGACATTAGGTATTTACCGTGATTTAGCTGTTGGTGTTGGTAAAAGTAGTTCTGAAATTTGGGCTAATCATTCGTTATATTGTGAGCAGATTAGTGTTGGTGCACCGCCTGATATTTTAGGGCCTCTTGGACAAAGTTGGGGCTTACCCCCAATGTCTCCGGATCAGTTGTATAATGATGCTTACCGTCCATTTATTGAATTATTACAATCCAATATGAGCCATTGTGGCGCATTACGTATAGACCATGTTCTGGCGCTATTACGTTTATGGTGGGTGCCAGATAATGAAGACGCTGGCGCTGGTGCTTATATCTATTATCCTGTCCAAGATTTATTAAACATTCTCGCGTTAGAAAGTCAACGCAACCAATGTCTCGTGATTGGTGAAGATTTAGGTACTATTCCCGAAGGTATTGATATCTTACTCGAACAGGCAGGGGTTTATTCTTATAAAGTATTCTTTTTTGAACAAGCTGCTGATGGGGGCTTTGTTTCTCCTGCACATTATAAAAAACAAGTAATGGCTACGCTTTCCACCCACGATATGCCAACCATCAAAGGTTATTGGCATTGTGATGATTTACATCTTGGTAAAGAACTTGGTTTATATCCCGATCAAGAAGTGTTGAATCGATTACTAGAAAATAGAAAATATTGTAAGCAGCAAATTCTTGATAGTCTTCATGGGCATAATAGTTTGCCTAAATCTTATGCGAAAGATGCGAATCAAACAGAGATGGATCAAACTTTGAATTTTGCGTTGCAAACACACCTTGCCAAAGGAAAGCCAGCACTGTTAAGTTTACAGCTAGAAGATTTTTTAGAAATGGAACACCCCGTAAATGTACCCGGCACATGTGATGAATACCGTAATTGGCAGCGTAAATTAAGCCAAAATATCGAGCAACTGTTTAATAATGAACAGATCAAAAATTTATTAGATAGCTTAACTGATGCACGTAATGAAACCGTTAAATAATTATTAGGCCAACAACTTATGAATAAAAAAACAGCAAACAAAGCAGCTTCTAAAAAAGCGACGAACGAGGGAACATCTCAAAATCCTTCTCAAAATGTTGTCAAAAAAATGGAGTCATTAAAGGTTGGACATACTTCTCTTCTCAATTTATTAAAACGGGCTAATTTAGATAATCCTTTTGAACACTTGGGTTTAATTAAACTAGCAACAGGAGGCTACCTTTTAAGAGTTTGGGTGCCTGATGCTCTTAAAGTAGAGCTTTTTGAACTAAATAGTGACACTGCAACTGCTGAATTAGTTAGAATCGATGAGGCCGGTTTGTTTGAATTAGCCTTACCGACTTTGCAAGAGAAATTCACTTATGAATTAAATGCACACTATCGAGATGCACAACATAGATTTATAGATGCTTATCAGTTCCATGATATTGCTTTTGAAGGATTATCAACTCTCACGCATGCGCCACAAAATGTTTACAAAACACTTGGCGCACAGCTTAAAACAGTCACCTGTCATGATCTTAATATTAGTGGCGTTAGATTTATTGTTTATGCACCAAATGCTTCAAGTGTCAGTCTGATTACAGAGCACAATCATTGGAATGGTCAATGCCAACCTATGCAACGCAGTTGGTGTGGTCACTGGGTGATATTTGTACCTGGTTTAAAAGCGGGTTGTGCGTACAAATTTGAACTTAAAGATGCGTTAGGAAATCGTTTACCGCATAAAGCAGATCCGATTGGTTTTCAAGCAGAACAATACCCATCGCATTCTTCAATCGTTGTTGATCACGATAAATATCAGTGGAATGATAGTGAATGGCGAGCATCACAACTTGGTGACAAACGTTTTGCTGCTATGAGCATTTATGAAGTTCATTTAGGCTCTTGGAAACGTAAAAATGAAGACGGTGTTGAGCGCATGCTTAGTTACCGCGAATTGGCTGAGGAGTTAATTCCTTACCTGGTTGATATGGGTTATACACATCTTGAAGTCATGCCTATTTCAGAGTTTCCATTTGATGGTTCTTGGGGTTATCAACCTGTTGGGTTGTTTGCGGCTACAAGTCGTTTTGGAGATGCGGATGATCTTAAGTATTTTATTGATCAAGCTCACCAGGCAGGTATTGGTATTATTGTTGATTGGGTTCCCGCTCATTTTCCAGCTGACCCGCACGGGCTAGCACGATTCGATGGCACGCCATTATATGAATACGAAGATCCTCGCCGTGGTTGGCATCCAGATTGGAATTCATATATCTATGATTTCGGTCGTGATAATGTGCGCCAATTTTTAGTTGCAAGTGCACTTATTTGGCTTGATAAATTCCACGTAGATGGACTTCGTGTTGATGCTGTTGCTTCAATGCTTTATTGGGATTACTCTCGTGAAGATGGTGAGTGGGTACCTAATGTCGATGGTGGTAATCACAACTATGAATCGATTAGCTTACTGAAATGGTTTAATGAAGAAGTGTATGCCCAATTCCCTCATGCAATGACCATTGCAGAAGAGTCGACAGCATTTGCAGGTGTCTCTAAGCCTACGTTTGAAGGTGGTTTAGGTTTTGGTTTCAAATGGAATATGGGATGGATGCATGACACATTGAGTTATGTTGAGCAGGATCCAATGTATCGAAAATACCATCACCATGAAATGACCTTTTCAATGGTGTACCATTATAACGAACATTTTGTATTACCTATTTCTCACGATGAAGTTGTTCATGGCAAAAAAAGCATGCTTAATAAAATGCCCGGTGATGAGTGGCAAGCCGCTGCTAATTTACGCGCCTATGCCGGATATATGTATGCCCATCCAGGCAAAAAATTAAACTTCATGGGGACTGAAATCGCACAATCTCGCGAATGGAATCACGATGGCAGTTTAGATTGGGACTTATTAGAATTTGATAAACATGCTGGGCAACAAAAGTTGATCAAAGATCTTAACCATTTGTATAAAGGTAACGGAGCATTTTACGAGCTGGACTATGATACCGATGGTTTTGAATGGTTAGATCATAGTGATGGTGAAAATAGTGTCTTTTCTTTTATGCGCACAAATGCTAAACAGGATAAACAAATAATTTGTTTATCTAATTTTACGCCTATTCCTCGTGAAAAGTACCGAATTGCTGTTAACGAGCCTGGTGAATACGAAGTTATTTTGAATACTGATAGTGAATATTATTGGGGTAGTAATTTTTCTGTAGGTGATAAATTAGGGGTATTTGTTGCCACCGATCAAGAATGGCAAGGTAAAGCACATTCTTTCACTATAGATTTACCTCCTTTATCAACTGTTTATTTACAAAAGAAAGGTAAGTTAAGTGATTGATAAAAAAATAAAAGAAGATGCAGTCGATCACTCTTTTAAGGCATCTAAAGGGCAGTTTTTGCCCCTTGGTGCTTCACTAGATGCTGATGGGTGTAATTTTTCTGTATATAGTTTTGGTGCTTACCGAGTTGAGCTTTGTCTATTTGATAAATGTGAGAATCAGATTGCAAACTATCCGCTTGCTGTAAAACAAGGCCACTTGTGGAGCATATACATTAACAATGTAAAAGCAGGGCAATTATACGGGTATCGTGTTTTTGGTGAAAATAATGTCGTCAATGGTAACCTTTTTGATGAAAATAATTTATTGATTGATCCCTATGCTAAAGCACTTAATCGTGTCCAACATAGTTTTTCACCCTCTGAAATAACGCCAGCAGGACACCATATTGTTAAATCAGTGGTGGTGGATGATGCATTCGATTGGGAGTCTGTGAAAAAACCTGTTATTGCAGATGGTGATCGCATTCTCTACGAAGTGCATGTGAAAGGTTTCAGCCGACTTAATGACAAAATTGAACTCGCAAAACAGGGTAAATACCTCGGTTTATCTGATCCTGCTAGTATTGCGCATTATAAAAAATTGGGTGTGACGAGTTTACAAATTATGCCCGTATTTAGCTTTATGAGTGAGCCAAGACTTAAATCACTTGGCCTTACTAATTACTGGGGCTATAACCCCATTAATTTTTTTGCGCCTGAATATCGATATGCACAATATGATGGTGTTAAAGAATTTAAAACCATGGTTAAAGAATTACATCAAGCGGGGATAGAGGTCATTCTTGATGTTGTTTATAATCATACTGCTGAATCTGGTATTGATGGTCCTATTTTAAGCCTTAAAGGCTTTGATAACCGCCATTATTATACCTTTGAGAAAGGCGCATTTAACAACACGTTAAATTATAAACAACATAGTAATCATTCCGGTTGTGGTAATACTGTTAACCTTCATTCAGCTTGGTCATTAAAACTTGCTTTAGACTCCTTACGTTATTGGGTTACTGAAATGCAAGTTGACGGCTTCCGCTTTGATTTAGCGGTAACCTTGGCACGTGAACCAGAAGGTTTTAATGAACAAAGTGCCTTTTTTAAAGCGGTGATGCAAGATCCTGTGTTGAGTCAAGTGAAGTTGATTGCAGAACCATGGGATATTGGCCCAGGAGGATATCGTTTAGGGGGTTTCCCAAGTGATTGGTTTGAATGTAATGACCGTTACCGCGATACTATTCGCTCTTTTTGGCGTGGTGATACAGGACATGTGGCGGAAGTTGCAACGCGCCTGTTGGGATCTCGTGATACCTTTGCGAAACATTTCCGTTCTAATTCAACCAGTGTAAATTACATTTGTTATCATGATGGTTTTACTATGGATGATCTTGTCTCTTATGCAGATCGCCATAATCTCGCTAATGAAGAAAATAATCGAGATGGCCATGGTAATAACCTTTCTGCTAACTATGGTGTTGAAGGTCCTACCGTTAATGATCGTATTAATGCCTTACGACAACAGCAAAAACGTAATTTGATTGTCACCTTGTTATTGTCTCAAGGCACGCCTCATTTTCTTTCTGGTGACGAAATGGGACACAATCAATCTGGTAATAACAATGCCTATTGTCAAGATAACAAATTAACCTGGCTTAATTGGAATATTAATAATACCAATCTTAAATTATTGGATTTCACATCGAAAGTTGTCAAACTGCGTCAAGAATCACGCTTGTTTGGTAACATATTACTTCGTGATGATTGCTTAGATCGTTGCGAAAATTCAGACTTGGTAAGATGGTATCATCCTGATGGACATTTAATGAATGATGCCGATTGGCATGCTAAGAATTCACAGGCGATTGCTGTCGAATTATATGAAGCAGCACCTAATGGAGAGCATTGGTTCTTAGTCTTAAATGCTTCTAGTTATCAAATTTCATGTCAGTTGCCTGAACCTGAAAAAGGGTTTACTTGGCAAATAAAAATTGATACAGCTTGCGATACGGGTTCATTAACAAATGAAGTCATCAATGTTAAAGGTAATGTTCAATTAAGTGGATATTCTTCGATGTTAATGCAATGTATTGCTAAATGATGAATTGATAGAAAGTCTCATTGAGAGACTTTTTATTTTTAGCAATGACTATTTAAAATAGTCATTGCTTATTTTTGTAAAACAGGGGCCTTTTCTTTAAATACGCCGTCATCTAAATCATCATAATACTGCTCTGCTATCGCCGTTAATTCCTTTTCATTAACAATGGTATCAGTTCCCCCCAAAACACCTTTCTTTAATATGAGATCTAAATTTATCGGATATTGATCTTCTTTATCCTGTTGCTTAGAAATTAATGCCCATATATAAGCTTGTTCAAATTGTTTATTTTGATAAAAAAGAGTCATGATCATAGGAAAAATTGAGCTTGATATATTTTCTAGCGAATCACTAAAATGTAATGCTTTATATAATTGATTGATAGCTTCTTGAGGGTTATCTTTTGCGTAAACAGTTGCTAACTTAAACAACAACCTAGGGTCATTAACGTTATCTTGGGTGGCAACTCTCATAAATACTTTACGCGCGTTTAAATCTTGATGGTGAGTCCATAAATAATATGCAAGTAGCGGGTCTTGTGTCCCTTTACTTTCTTTGAGTTCTTCTTGAATCAGGGATTGTGTGGCTAAAAAGTTTTCAAAGCGTTGCTTTGTTCGCATTTTATTGCGCGTAAACTGCATGAGTAAAGTTAATTCTAGACAAGATTCATATTCATCAAGTTCAGTTAATAACTGCTGTTGATGAATTTCACTAGGTTCGATCTTATCGTAATAACGGGCCCGAATAACGGTTGTCCTTTTAAAACGGCATTCTCCAATTTTATGAAAATCTACACAGAGCTCAGGATAATCCTCACAAATATTATTTATATTGTCACTTTTAAGCGAATCACATCCCCATATCAATAGAGTTGAAATAACAAGTGAGAGTTTAATCGCTATCTTTATAATCATCAGTAGAAATATTCCTGTAAATCAATATACTTAACGCAGGAAACTTACCATAATAATAGCGGGAACTTCGAGTGTTAAATTTAACTGAGTATGCTAAAAACCTATCACCATCACTTTATCTTCAATTACAAGAAGCGGTAGAAACAGGTAAATGGTTAGATGGAAAACCATTAAATGATAATCAAAAAGCTGAAACATTACAGCTAATCATGGCATACCAAAGTTTGTATAATGATACTCCAGAGCATTTTAGCATTGCTAAAGGTGGAGATATATACATGGAAAAAAAATCTGTGTTGAAAAACCAATTCTCTGAAGCTGATGTTCATAAAATAAATTTATAAAAATAGTTTGCCATAACAACGGTCCATTCTCTTGCTGTCATTGACAATTATGGCGTAAATTAAATTCTTATATAAGATATAAAAGGCAACTTCAATTGATGTTTCTGATGCGATGTATTTTAGTTTTTATTTTCTCTGCACCTTTATATGCTGAGATTTATCAATGTGATGTTGAAGGTGTTGCTCATTTTTCTACTACGCCATGTGATAGCCAAGTATTTGATTTAGAGCTTGGAGAAACCTCTATTGATGAAGAGTTACACCAACAAGAGATGTTTATTATCCCTAGCTATCCTAGCTGGAAAAATGGCTGGGAGAAAACCAAGAATATTAAACTAAGCCGTTTTTATGAAATGGAATATAAACCATTGAAGCCGGATGCATCAGTCAAAAACATGTTAATAGACCAACAAAAACTGACTGATTTACCTGAATCTATGAGTGCACAGCGATTTGCAATTTCAGTTAAAGATATTGTTGAAAGTATCTGTAAAAGTAGTATCCATTACCCTGTTGATTCTGCAGAATCAGACAATGTTTTTTATGGCCATTATGCTTGCTCTTACCGTCGCGATACTAAAAAAGGTGAAATTGGGTATTATAAAATAATGCGCGGTGAAAATAACCTTTATATGCTAGCGATAAAATGGGAAGTAGAATCATTCGACATAGGTAAGAATCAATTTGTCCCATTAATGGAGTCTGATGACAATATAAAGAAAATTTCGATGGCACAGAAATATTTACAAAATGATGTGAAATTATGTCAATCAGGTAATTGCTTTTAATATTGATTCACTTATTTGTACAAGAAGGTGATGTTTTTACGTTCTTTTTATCTTGAATTTGTTAACGACCTTTACTTTATAATTATTATAGTTCACTCTTAAAACTCTTATATACAAGGGTTTATTCATGAAACTGCATTTATCAAAATTCTTATTATTACCTTTCATTATATTTTTAACTGCCTGTGAATCCGTCCCCAGGAATGATGTTGCACAAAACAACCAATATCCAATGGTAGTATTACCTATTGCAACGACGGTACAAATTGATTATCAAGACGAGGTTAAATTATTACGTCTAAATCAATTGATTGCTGAGCATAAAGGAAGTAATAAACAAAAAGCCTTACTTTATTATGAGCGTGGTCTTATTTATGACCGCATGGGACTCACTGCTCACAGTCGTTATGATTTCACGCAATCAATTAATACAGAACCTTCCTTTGCTGAAGCCTATAATTCACTTGGTGTGTATTTATTATTCGGGCAGTCTTACGATGAAGCCTTTGATGCTTTTGATGCTGCTATCGAACTTAATGAAAATATTCAATACAGTTATTTACATCGTGCTGTCGGTTTGTACCAAGTGAAACGTTATTCACTTGCTTCTCGTGATATTAATAAATTTTATGAGCTTGATAAAAATGATCCTTTTCGCACATTATGGCGTTATATCATTGATAGTAAATTAGACAAAGAAGCTGCATTAGCACGATTGAAAAATCAAACCATTCATGGAGACCATTATGCATGGTTATTTGTTGATGTTATTGCAGGACGAATGTCAGAAAAAGAATTGTTAACAACCATTGGTAAAGGTATAAAAACCAATAAAGAAATAGCAGAAAGACTCTGTGAAACTTATTTTTATCTTGGCCATTGGCATAAATTAGCTGGTCATTTAGATAAAGCGATTTATTATTTCAAATTATCAACAACAACGGGTATTCATGAGTTTATTGAATATAAATATGCGTTGATGGAGTTAGCTTCGATTCAAAAAGAATTGATTGAAGAATCAGGCAGTACAACCCCCAAATAATGTTCGTTTAAATGCTTACAAAAAAGTCCAATATTTATTGGACTTTTTTACACCCTAAACTATCAGTTATAGGCTAGTTTTTATTATTTTTAG
>TARA_R110001583_G_scaffold154316_1_pt1 | contig 44659 bp, 31 predicted proteins | sample TARA_R110001583 | Tara Oceans TARA_R110001583 (sample SAMEA4398432) | marine metagenome | biome: Polar Biome; feature: [MES] marine water layer (ENVO:01000295) within the mesopelagic zone...; material: water (ENVO:00002006), including particulate matter (ENVO:01000060) such... | reverse complement strand
CACCCATATCGTTTATCATTTTGGCACCGGTGGCTTAGAGAACGGCATCGTCAATCTGATCAACCATCTGCCTGCGGATAACTACCGGCACAGCATTGTCTGCCTGGCAGGTTTTGACCCCGACTTTGTCAAGCGAGTTAAACAGCCGATCCATATCGAATCTATCGACAAAGTTCCGGGACCCGATTGGAAATACTACGGGGCGATGTGGCGGGTGCTGCGGCGGCTCAAACCCGATGTCGTTCATACCCGCAACATGGCCACCATGGAGTACCAGATCCCGGCTTTTGTTGCGCGGATCAAGCACCGGATCCATGGTGAGCATGGCTGGGACATGAGTGATCTGGGTGGAAGAAACTCCCGCTATGTCAAACTCAAGCGGGCCTTGCGGCCGTTGATCCATGACTTTATCGCCCTGTCAGCCCAGTCTGCCGCATACCTTGTCGATAAGGTTAACGTCCGGCCAGAGCAGTGCCACCAAATTATCAACGGTGTCGATACTGAGCGCTTTACCCCCGAAGGTGTAACGGCAGAAGCCCCTGCCGGGTTTCTCAGTGACAAGAGCATTGTATTTGGCTGCGTAGGGCGTCTGGCATCGGTCAAAAATCATCGACTGCTGGCCGATGCCTTTATCTCCTTATGCCAGTCACAGCCGGATATAGCACCGTACCTCCGACTGATCATTGTCGGCGAGGGTGACACCCGCCAAACCTTAGTGCATAAATTCAAAGCTGCAGAGTTGTCGCAACAGTTGTGGCTAGCGGGCAATCAACAACAGATCCCCCAATTTATGCGGCTTTTCGATCTGTTTGTGCTGCCCTCACTTGCCGAGGGAATCTCCAATACGATCCTCGAAGCCTTCGCCAGTGGCTTGCCCGTTATTGCCACTGATGTCGGCGGTAACGGGGAGTTGGTTACAATCGATAAAACCGGTACTCTGACCCCCAGCGATCAGGTAGCGGCTTTAGCGAATGCGATGGCCGATTACGCCCAGAAGCGGCAAAAAATCAACTCGCAAGGCATCAATGCCCGACTGGCGGCGGAAACCAGATTCAGCCTCAGCCAGATGGTTGATCGTTACAACAGTGTCTATTCACGGAACTAACTGACCTAGAGTTTAAGGATTATGTGTGGAATTGCCGGTATTCTTCAGCCGCAGAATACAACCCAGATAGACAAAAGCCTGTTAGCACAGATGAACGGAGTTCAGTCGCACCGCGGCCCCGACGATGACGGTTTTTTTTACGGCCCCGGAATTGGCTTAGCCCATCGACGCTTGTCGATTATCGATCTGTCCGGCGGACACCAGCCACTGTTTAACGAAGACGGTGACGTCTGTGTGGTCTTTAACGGTGAGATCTACAATTTCAAGGAACTCGCCAACGAACTCACTGAAAAAGGTCATATTTTCCAAACCCACAGTGATACCGAAACCATTGTTCACGCCTGGGAGGAATGGGGCACTGCCTGTGTCGAGCACTTCCGCGGTATGTTCGCCTTTGCCATCTGGGACCAAACTAAGCAGCAACTTTTTATCGCCCGTGACCGGCTAGGCATTAAACCCTTATTTTACAGCGTTCTGGCTGACGGCTCTTTTATCTTCGGCTCTGAATTAAAGGTACTCAAGCAACATCCCGACCTGCCCCGCGCTATCGATCACCGCGCGGTCGAGGATTACTTTACCTTCGGCTATATACCTGAGCCGAAGACGATCTTTACCGATGTGTTCAAACTCGAACCCGGTCACTACCTACTGCTTGACCAACAGCCAAAACTCAGCCCAAAACCGGTGCAGTATTGGGATATCCGCCTGAGCGGTACCCCTGTGTCCTTGCAAGACACCCAAAAAGAGTTGATCAGCCGTCTGCGCGAGGCCGTCAAGATCCGTATGGTCGCAGAAGTCCCGCTCGGCGCCTTTCTCTCCGGCGGAGTCGATTCCAGCGCAGTCGTGGCGATGATGTCTGGTCTGCAGGACAGCCCAGTCAACACCTGTTCCATCGGCTTTGATGTCAAAGCTTTCAACGAAACCGAATACGCCCAGAAAGTCGCAGACCAATACCAGACCAACCATCACAGCGGCACCGTTAGTCAGGATGATTTCGAGCTGATCGACAAGTTAGCCGATCTCTATGATGAGCCCTACGCCGACAGCTCAGCGATGCCTACCTACCGCGTCTGCGAACTGGCACGCAAGCACGTCACGGTCGCCCTGTCGGGTGATGGCGGGGATGAACTGCTCGCAGGCTACCGCCGCTACCGCTGGCACCTGAAAGAGGACAGTGTGCGCAATAAACTACCCTACGCTTTGCGTCGGCCGGTGTTTGGATTCCTCGGTAAAGTTTACCCAAAACTGGACTGGGCACCGCGCTTTCTGCGTGCCAAAACCACCTTTCAATCGATGGCTTTTGACAGTGTCGAGGGCTACCACAACAGCATGTCGATCCTGCGTCAGGATGAGCGCGATGCGCTGTTCTCTGACCAGTTAAAAGCCAAACTTAACGGCTACAGTTCGCTGGAAGTGTTCCGCCACCACGAAGCGAGCGCCCCCAGTGATGAGCCGCTAAAGAAGATTCAATATATCGACATGAAGACCTATCTGGTGGGCGACATTCTCACCAAAGTTGATCGCGCCAGCATGGCGCACTCACTAGAGGTCCGGGTACCTCTGCTGGATCACAAGTTCGTAGAATGGGCCTTTAATGCCGAATCCGCAGCCACGATTCAGGGCCAAGAGGGAAAATACTGCTTCAAAAAGGCACTCGAACCGCACCTGCCGCATGATGTGCTGTATCGCAAGAAGATGGGTTTCTCTGTGCCACTGGACAGCTGGTTCCGTGGACCACTGCAGCAAAAGCTGCGTGATTCACTATTAAGCGGCGTGATGGTGGAGTGTGGCTTGTTTAACCGCAACACACTAATCACACTGATCGATCAGCATGTGTCCGGCCGCCGCGATAACAGCGCAGCCCTCTGGACCCTGATGATGTTTGCCGCCTTTATGCAAAAAAATGCAGCCTGAACCGGAGTCAATACAGTGAAAATCCTCCACGTTCTGGACCACTCCATTCCCCTGCACAGCGGTTACACCTTTCGCACTCGCGCCATACTCAACAACCAACGGTTGCAGGGGCTTGAAACCTGCCATGTCACCGGCCCAAAACAGGGGTTCTGCGCTTCGTCCGAAGAGACTATCGACGGGCTAGACTTCTACCGCAGCCCGATGGTTGGCGAATTATGGCAAAAAATACCCGCTGTCAATCAGCTAGCAATCATCCCTGTCCTTAAGCAGCGAATTCTAGACGTCATCAAGCGCGAGCAGCCGGATATTATCCATGCCCACTCACCCGCCCTCAACGGTGTCGCCGCTTACCAAGCCGCACGCCAGTCCGGTTTACCGCTGGTCTACGAGGTGAGAGCCTTCTGGGAGGACGCGGCGGTCAACCTCGGCACCTGTCGCGATGGCAGCCTGAGGTACCGACTGACCCGGGCGATGGAAACCTATGTGTTGAAGAACGCCGATGCGGTCACCTGTATTTGCCAGGGCCTCAAAGATGACATCATTGCACGCGGCGTTGATCCGCAGCGCACGACCACTATTCCCAATGCCGTTGATCTGGAGCAATTTGAGCAGCTGCACACAAAATCTGCAGAGCTCTTGCAACGCCATAATCTAACCGACAAATCCGTTATCGGCTTTATCGGCTCCTTCTATGAATACGAAGGTCTGGATATTCTCATCACCGCCTTTGCACGCCTGCGCCAGACCCTGCCCGATCTGCGTCTGCTACTGGTGGGTGGCGGTCCCCAAGAAGCCACACTGAAGCAGCTTGCGAAAACGCTGGGGGTTGAGGAGCAGGTTATATTTACCGGCCGTGTGCCGCATCAACAGGTCAGCGACTACTACAGCCTGGTGGATGCGCTGGTCTATCCGCGTAAGTCGATGCGCTTGACCGAGCTGGTCACCCCGCTCAAACCGATGGAGGCGATGGCCCAGGGTAAACTGGTACTGGCATCGGATGTCGGTGGCCATCGCGAACTAATCAGCCACGGCTCTAACGGCTATCTGTTTGCTGCTGATAGCCCGGCGGCGTTGGCACAAGCTATTGAGAAACTGTACCTAGAGCCGGAACAGCACCCTGCCATCATTACCGAAGGGTTAAATTTTGTTCGTACAGAACGTAATTGGGTAAACAGTGTCAGCCGTTATCACGGCATCTATGACCAGCTTCTGAGTCCATCGTGATAGCGCTTACTTGGCAACAATCAACACTCAGGGAACGAGTTAACCATGTCTAGCAAACCCTCTTTACTGGTACTCAGCTCGCTATTCCCAAGCAGCGTTCGCCCCAAGGCGGGGCTGTTCGTTCGCGAGCGCATGACCAAGGTGGCCGATAAGATCCCGGTATTCGTCGTGTCTCCGGTACCCTGGTTCCCACTGCAAGGGCTCATCAGATTATGGGTACCCGATTACCGCCTTCTTCCCGAAATGGAAGAACAACAGGGCAGGCTTCAGGTTTACTATCCTCGTTATCTGGCACTCCCCTTTTTTTTCCGTGGCTTAGATGCCTGGATGATGGCAGCCAGTGTTCGCAGGCTGATACAGCAAAAAGAAATCACCCACTTTGACATCATCGACAGTCACTTTAGCTATCCGGATGGCAGAGCGGCGGGCTACTTGAAGCAATGGTTCAACAAGCCCACCAGCATCACGATGCGCGGCACTGAAGTCCCCCACTCCAGCCATTTTAAAATGCGCCAACGGTTAATCGAAGCCTGGACCCAGGCAGACAAGATATTTTCCGTATCAGATTCCCTCAAGCAGCTGGCGATCAAGCACGGCATAGCCGCAGAGAAAATCACCGTGGTTGGTAATGGCGTGGACAGCCAGCGCTTTTATCCTCTCGATCGAGATACGGCGCGCCAGCAACTGGATATCAGCGCCGACGCCCAGGTATTGATTACCGTTGGCGGGCTGGTAGAAAGAAAGGGCTTTCACCGGGTTATCGAATGCCTGCCGCAGCTGATCAAACAACACCCCAACCTGCTCTATCTGATTGTCGGGGGGGCCAGTCCCGAAGGCAACTGGGAGCCGAAACTCAAAGAGTTGGTGAAGCAGCTTAAGCTAGAGCAACACGTACGTTTTCTGGGTGAAAAAACACCCGACGAACTTCGTATCCCTTTATCGGCCGCCGACCTGTTCGTCCTCGCAACCCGTAATGAAGGCTGGGCGAATGTCCTGCTAGAGGCGATGGCCTGCGGATTACCGGTTGTCGCTACCGATGTTGGCGGCAATAAAGAGGTGGTCAGCAAACCGGAGTTGGGGACCATCGTGCCCTTTGGGGACTCACAGGCCTTAACAGAGGCGATTCATGCAGCACTACTTAACAATTGGCAACAGCCTAAAATTATCGCCTATGCCGCGGATAACAGTTGGGATAAACGTGTCGCGCTACTGATCAAGGAGTTCCAGACATTGGAAACGTTACCCCGCGCACAACAAACCAACCCATCGTCCAAATCCGGCAACGCGGATAGCGGCTCTTTATATACCCGTTTGATTTCGTCACTGGTATTCCCGCTGCACGAACGACTCAAAGACCACAAATCCGTTGCTATAAGAAAATCGCTCGAACAAAGCCAGTGGTATTCTCCTGAGGCAATCACAACACTGCAGCAGCAAAAGCTAAAAGCCTTTATCACCAAGGTTTACCAAACTGTTCCCTACTACCGACAACTGCTGGACCAACAGGCTCTCTCCCCCGAGCAGATCTGTAGCAGCAGCGATCTAGCAAAACTACCGCTGTTAACCAAAGAACTGATCAGGCAAAACGAAACCACGCTGAAGGCAACAGATGCTACGGGCCTCAAGAAATTTAACACCGGCGGTTCCAGCGGCTCGCCGCTGATTTTTTTCCTCAACAACGAGCGGGTCAGTCATGATGTTGCCGAGAAATGGCGTGCCACCCGCTGGTGGAATGTCGATATCGGTGATCGTGAGATCGTCGCCTGGGGCTCGCCGATCGAGCTGACCGGTCAGGACCGGATCAAGATGATCCGCGACAAGGTGATGCGCACCGAACTGATCCCTGCCTTCGACCTGGGCGAAAAACAGATACAGGCCTTTATCGAACGCATTCGCGACTTCAAACCGAAAATGCTGTTTGGCTATCCGTCTGTGTACGACCTGATCGCACGCAAAGCCCAAGAGCAGGGTATCAAACTGGATAACCTGGGTATCAAAGTCGCCTTTGTCACCTCGGAACGCCTATACGACCACCAACGAGAGCGGATCGAACAGGTATTCGGTTGCCCGGTCGCCAACGGCTACGGAGGCCGTGATGCCGGCTTTATCGCCCACCAGTGCCCACACGGCGGGATGCACATCAGCGCCGAGGATATCATCGTCGAAATTATCGATTCCGAGGGTAAGCCACTACCCGCCGGTGAGTCTGGCGAGATCGTTGTCACCCATATGGCCACTAGCGCCTTCCCGTTCATACGTTATCGCACCGGTGATATAGGCACCCTCAGCACCCAAAGCTGCTCTTGCGGACGAGGCCTCCCGCTGCTGGAAAAGATCGAAGGACGAACCACCGACTTCGTCGTCGCACAGGACGGGACCATGATGCATGGTCTGGCGTTAATTTACGTCCTTCGCGAAATACCTGAAATTCAGGAATTCAAAATCATCCAAGAAAATCTTAATGAAACTACTGTGTGTGTCGTGCTATCCGATTCAACACTCTCACCTACTACTTTGCAGAAGATCACCTCCGGATTTCAACAACGACTGGGTCGAAGTGTTCAGATAAACGTCGATAAAGTTGACAAGATTGAACCAGAAAAATCAGGTAAATATCGATATGTACAAAGTAAGGTAACCGGTTCTCATCCATGAGGGATTTATTGGTTTTATCGATTGTTATCTATTTCCTTCCTCAGGTTTTTAAGAAGCCCTATATTGGCGTGCTATTGATGTGCTGGTTTGGCTATATGAACCCACACCGAATGGGCTGGGGCTTCGCTTATAATCTACCTTTTTTCTATGCCATCACTCTCACTACCCTAATCTGCACCCTGATTGCATTCAGTAAAAAGGATGCCGCTCCACCACCAGCCCATGCCATCACGTTTACCCTTGCCACATTTATTATTTGGCTACTGGTCACATCTCTCAACGCTGTTTATACAGATAATGCCTGGGTGGCCTATATAAAATTTCTAAAAATTCAGGTGGGCATTCTTCTGACCCTATTGCTCATCAATTCTGAAAAAAAACTGATCTATCTAATAATCACGATAGCCTTATCCATTGGCTTTTTCGGTATAAAAGGCGGGGTTTTTTCGCTAATGACCGGAGGTGGCTTCCGAGTCTGGGGCCCTCCAGATAGCTTTATAGAAGGTAATAATGAACTCGCGCTAGCCTTGCTAGTAATACTGCCGTATTTTTATTTTTTGTATTTTTATGTGAACCGACCCCTTGTCAAAAAGTTGATCCTAGCATCAGGTCTGCTCATCCTGATTTCGGTCGTGTTCTCCTATTCGCGTGGTGCCTTTTTGGCACTCGCCGCATCACTATTCTTCCTGTGGTTCCGTAGCCAGAAAAAGATGGTCCTTGCTGTCAGCTTCATCGCCATTTTGATCGTCGCTATTCCTTTCGTACCCAGTACCTGGTTCGACAGGATGAACACCATAGAGACTTACGAAGAAGATGAATCAGCACAGGGACGCTTTAATTCTTGGGGGTTTGCTTATAATGTTGCAAAAGACAAGATAACAGGAGGCGGATTCAACGTCTGGGAGCGCGAGATGTTTTCCATCTACGCACCCAATCCCGCTGTTGTATTTGACGCCCATAGTATCTATTTCGAGGTATTGGGTGAGCACGGATTTATCGGCTTATTTCTGTTCATAGGGTTCTTTTATCTGGTATGGAGAGAGGCGGGAAAGATAAGAAAAAAATATCTGCATAGCCCTGACTTTGGCTGGGCTTCAAACTTAATGGCGATGTGTCAGGTCAGCCTAGTTGCCTATGCCAGCGGCGGGGCGTTTTTAGGACTAGCCTTCTTTGACTTGCCCTACCATATTGCAACCTTTGTATTGATAACGCATCGAATCGTAGCCAATAAATCTAGCTCAGGCGGCACGATAGATAACAAGAGCAGACCCTCTATGGGGCCCGTAACCGCAGTCATTAAGAGCAGTCCAGGAAACACAGAGGAGCGGATAGAGCACAGTAGGTAGACTTAATAGCATCACGATCTCAGCCCAAAGTGACACTTAAAATACAATTTATAAACTGCTATGTGTTTAAAATGATTGGAGGGTAGAGTTTTATGGAAAACCTATGAAAATGGTCACCTTTTTGCTCGAATACATTATATCGACCAGAATCAAGGTGGATGGAGCGGAGACAGTCCTATTTATACTAAAAAAACACCCCAGGCACTAACGAAGGTTATTGGCTACCATGCGATGGCTTTTTATAGCGAGGCACTCAGCTCTGCTCAATAGCCCTCTGCACCCCATCCATCTCAGGGTTGTTCATGCTCGGCTATTTTCTGAGCCAGCCCCTGCAGCGGATAGCCCAGTTCGCGAGCAATCGCCTCCTGTTTTTTAGCCGCATCTATATCGCCGTTATACAGATAAGCCAAGCCTAAAAAATAGTTCAACTCTGCAGACTTACCCTCTGTATTGGCATTACCCTCAACAAGTACCGTAATTGCATCAATATATTTTTCCTGATCGAAATAAAGCATTGCCAAAACTGAATAGGTCAAAACATAATCGGGTCTATTGATAAGTACCGTTTCCAGATACTCCTTAGCTTTTTTGTAATTTCTTTTGATTCGATAGGCACGGGCAATAGTGACAGCCATCTCGGCTGCCCAGGGCTCATATTTAGGTATTTTTTCATAGGAATACATCAGATCCGCAAAGCCGCGGTCCACTCCCGAGGGATCCATGGTGCGCTCTGCTCGCAGTACATGGATCAACCCCATACAATAATGCCAGATACCGATACTGCCACTCAGCCCACGCTGCTTATCTGTTAAGTATACGCGCTGCCGACCAGGTGGCTTAATCACATCAGTAAATGGAGCCGCCTGACAATATCCGGGCCAATTATCGAACTCTTGCTCGCTAATCTCCACCTTGGAATACGCATAAGCTAGGTCTATCGGGACAATCCAACTGCCCAAGCCAAGCAACACTGCCGCACAGGGTGCGCCAAGGATACCCAAACAACGGTTCTTTATTACAGTGATCATGGTCAATATCCCTATAGGGGGTAATCGTTAAGATTGAACGGTTGTTTCAATATAGCCAACCCTAACTGCCGATGCGCTGCTTGACTGATGGCGCTGAGAGGACTTGCATGCTACCAGTCAGCACCAGAATCAACCAATAAAAGAGTATCGCGATCCGGACCGAGTCGAGCGGGTTACCCATCATGCCAACTGCCAACATACCCGCAATCCCCAACACGCCACTGACTATCACGCCATCGACCTGCTGAGTCGTCTTAAGCACCCTGGATAGCGGCACCCCAACCAAAAGAAGCGTACCGATAACACCCAGTAGACCCCGTTCAAAAAACACAGCCAACGGCAGGTTCTTCATATGCCAGGGTAGGTGCTCAAAATCATTGTAAAAATACCAGTGTGCACCGCCCTGTAGCTCACCATTGATCAGCTGCTCCACGCCATCGAGCGTGACCTGTACCGAGTCTATATGGACAACCGAATTCCACTGGTTAGATATATAAAATTCCGTAGGCCAGCGGGTCAAAACAGACCCTTTCCCGACCCGACCACTATTGATAGTAAAAGTGATCTGCTGACGGTCACCCTTATCCACCCGCTTGGCCACATTGACACAATTAAAATATGAGCTTTGCGCCAGCAGCATATTGCGTTGACAAAATCCCACAAACAGCTCGCTTTTGCTCGCCGAAGAAAAATCAAGTTTGACTATATAATCCCGATTAGGCACGACAGGGATGCGCTGGGAGAACTTGAGATCATTACCATAGCCCAGCAACAACCCCGAATCATCGAAAGCGAAAGAGCCGACGTGACGGACCTTATCGGCATGGGTAATCGCATAAGCGCTGGGGTAGGATCCCGGTCCCATACCGATGAGCGCACTTTTCAAGCCGCCAGAACGCGCCGCCAGGACATCACTCCAGTGCCCAACCCTTGTCTGTAGGTCACCTCCCACATCACTCAAACGTTCGGTCATACGGTAGCTACCCAGAGTGACCACCAGTAAGAAACTGGCGACCAGCAATGTCATGAAAGAGCTAAGCATCGCGGTTCGGTTCAATACCAGAAACGCGCTCAACAGATGGGCCATCCCGGCGATCAACAGTAATAATAACAACTGGTTGACAATATCCTGCGGCCCCGCTTCGATCCACTTACTGGTCAGTTGGGCATAAAGACCCAACCCGATACCCGCGCAGTAAACCAGCGCGGAGAACCAGCGATTGAGCGAGCGAAAAAAAACAAAACCGGTGCCAAGAAAACCAAACCCCAACATCCCATAGCCCGCAGCAACCCCCAGATAACCGCTGTGACGATAGAGTAGCCACAGGCTGATAACGGTTGCTGTTGCGGCCAAGAGCAACAATGGAATCGGAGCGGATTGGCGATTCACCTTGGGCAGCAAGGCTCGTTGCCGCCATAGCAGTACCCCTCCGACAACGACCATCACCATCAATGACGCATAGGTCGTACGAGTAAAGGTCGCTATCAAGCAGTAGAGCAGCAGTAGGGTCACCCCAATGAATGACAGCCTCCGTCCACCTGAATAGTGGTAAGCACCGCCCATCACCAGCGCCAGCAGCAACACGATGGTGCCATCGATCGCCTCACCCCCGGTATGCATAGCGGACAGAAGCCCGGTAATGCGATAACTGCTGGTAAAATCAAGCAGCGCGCTCAAGCGGGCGTAATAGGCGCCGGAGGACAACAATGGTTGCCAGACCCCACGCTCCCAAGTCACCACCGAAAACAGCACCACGCTGGCGAGTAGAGCACCATAAAAAAAATAGTCGGTCGCCTTAGCACCGTTAACAGCCTGTAGCCTACGCCACAGCCGCCATAAGAGGAGCGCATAGAGTGGAGCCTTAACCTGACTAAGCCCGTATTCCGGAGAAAAGTAGAAAATCTGATCGGGTACCCGGGTCACCTCGTCAGGCCAACCTCCAGCGGCGAAAAATGCCACGCCCCAACCGGCAAGCCACAACCCAACCCCCCAGAAAAGCATCCTGTCTGGATTTTTAGAAGGTAGTACTGGCGGATTCACCGGTCTGCTGCGCAAGCCAACAGCAGCGCAGGTCACCAACAGAAACGCATCCAGTTCATTGACGAGCGACCAACCCAACCAGGGGGTTAAATCGAAGCTCGTCAACACCGTGGGTATCAGGAGTAACGCGATGAGAGGACGATAGAGTAACATCGCGAAATAACCCAACAGTCCGATGCCCAGGATTAGGGAAAATCTGGGCAAGGTGGACAGCACCCAGACTGAAGCGACCAGGCAGAAAAAATTAAACGAGGCATTCAAGAACTTAGCGTTATTCGCAGCGCGCGAAGTAGATGACATCAAGAATCCCTTGCCTAATGATTAACAACTCGATTGAATGTGGCCATGGCGCGTTCCGAAGCAAACTATATCGCAATTCTCAGAGAGTGGTTCGCCATCACTCGCATAATAGTGATCATACTCGTCATCGTCGGGGCTGTCGTGGCGGCGCTATTCTGGAGCAGAATCGATCCGACAATACACGACAACTCCCTGAACGGGCTACTGAACAGACTGGGTAGCTATAGCGGAATATCCACGCCCAATGATCCGTTACTGACCCTAGCACCCAAGTACCATGACCGCTATCTGGACCAGGCCCGTAACATCCCCTACCCCAGAATTCTGCTGACCGACCTTCGCGGCTGGGATGGCGCGAGTCCAGCCCAGGCGCTAACCGCTAGAGCCACCCAACTTAAGCGCAATCGAGAACGTATACCGCTCGACTGTGCCAAACCCCATACCCTCCAAGGCCTGTTGTGCCATTTCCTCAACCCCTCTTCCACCAGTTTTGATCAGTTGGTCCAAGAGCTGAACAATTTCAAGCTGAGTTACCCCAATGTCAACGGCAACTACGGTAACAGCTGGGCGCTGGCGATAAGTTATGATCTGGCCAGGACGATTCCCCAGCTACCCGCAGCGACCGAGCAAAAACTGGCTGCATTGGTCGCTGATGCCCTGGTCAAACACCTGCGCATCCTGGATGGCGGTGACGCCTCGCTCTGGCACGGGCGCAGTACCCTAGCCGCTTCCGCGTTTCTACTCGCTAGCGTACTCGATCTGGACAAGGCAGCAAACAAGCAACTTTACTCGCGCAGTTACGGCCACTTCCTAGATACGATCAGCGCCTTAAAAATATCCGAGACCTGGCCGGAGGGCTATAGTTATTGGCTGCAGGAACGCGGCATGCCGATCGCACTGGCGCTTGCGGCCTTTAAACAGGCGACACCGCTGAGCGAGGACAAACAGCAACTGGACCAGTTGATGCATCGTATCGGTCTCTGGCACATCTACCTGACCCGGCCTGACAACCAGATCGAGGGTTGGGGTGATGAAGGCTCCAGGATCGATCTTAAGGAGGGGACCCGACGGATTATCGACATTCTTGCTCAGGCCAGCGGCGACCCACTGCTGGGACGTTACTCGCATTTTCTTAAAAACCTGCACCCTAAGGAGTCCTATTACCTGTACCGACAATGGCAGACCCTGCTGTTCAACGACCCCTTTGTCGCCGACCTGCCCATCAATGAGATCAAAACGCTGACCGAGGTGATGGGAGACCAGCCCGCAGCGGCGTTATTTGGCAGGGGTACCAGCAATCATCTGGTGATGCGTTCTGGATGGGGAGCCGAGGATACCTTTATCAGCTTCCGCGCCAGCGATATATTTACCCACCACCAACACAACGACGCAGGGCATTTTTCCATTTTTGCAGGCGCACCCCTGGCAGTCAATTCCAGCACCTACGGCAGTTTTTTTACCCCGCACCGGCTGAATTACGCCATCCGCACCATCGCCAAGAACAGCCTCTTGATCCTCGATCCTGACGAGCAGATCCAGCCCAACAAACACTTTAAAACCAATGTGATCGATGGCGGACAGCGGCTGGTTCTGCCCACCGGCAGCGCCATCCGTAGCACCCGCCAGTGGCAGGATAATCGCACCTCAGGCACCCACTTTGGCACCTCGGAACTGGTTGCCTATAAAACTATCGAAGGGATCGCCACCTATATAAAGGTCGATATCACCCGGGCCTACAACAGCACCCGTTACGACAGCAACGGCGGATCAGGCAAGGTCAGACGGGTCATGCGTGAACTGCTCTATCTGTACCCCGAAAACAGCCTGATCATCCGTGACGAGATTATCACCACTCGGCCGGGCCTGCCGGTCCGTTGGCTGCTACACAGCTATAACAAATTTGACGTCCCACAGACCCAGGTACTCAAGGGCTCTCTGGACGATGGCATCCTCAGCGCCCCGGTTCCCGCAGAGGGCGTGACAACCCTTAACCGTGGCAGCAGTCTCAGGCTGCAGGTGCTGGAACCCAGAGCCGCGACCCTGACCCAGATCGGTGGCCCTCACTACCGCTATTTTATCGCCCAGCCCGGCTCGACCACCGAGGGGATAAACTACAGCGAGGGCAGCTCCACCAACCCCTGGTTTGAACAACCGCTCTGGCGCACCGAGATCGACAGCGGCTCTAGCAGCACCCAGCACCGTTTTGTCACGGTGCTGCAGCCCAACGCGGATCCCGACACCCCGCTTCCGACAGCCACATACGCTGATCCAGACGGCCCCCTGCAGACAGTCACCCTGGGGCAGTACCGCATCAGCTGGAGCAATCACTGCCCTAACCCAGCCCCGTCAGAGCCTAAGCAAAGCGGGAAACAGCCAGCCACCTGCACCGCCTTGGCAGATGAGCTGTGCCTGTGCCGCGACTGATCTCATCGACAGCGAATTGGGTATTCAGATCGGCGAGTCTGCCATCCCCTCAAGACCCCTGCCCTGCCACAAGTAGCCTGCCCCCTGTGGGAGCCTGCCTGTAGGCGATCTATCCCTCTTTGTACTCACCACTAAACCTTCTTCTGCGGGCAGGGTCCAGCAATGGCATCAGGCTACAACCTGGCGCCTACTGCGTCATAACGTCTTGTCATCAAGGTTTTCAAGAAACAGACAACGCTTATCGCCTATCAACAACTCCTTCAGATAGCGCCAAAAAATGGTACAGTCTTGGCTCCAAGGATGAGCGTTGTCGATAACATAATGTGCAACCTTGTCAGCCGAACAATCTGGCTGGCACTTAATCTGACAACGCATCGCTACAAAGAGCGCAACGATGAATTTTAGAAAATCGCTGGCCTGGTCGTTCGGCCAGGAGACGGTCACCTTTGTACTGCAGTTTATCGGCTCGATCATTATGGCCCGACTGCTGACACCCGCCGAATTTGGGGTGTTCGCACTGGCGATGGCGGCCAGTTATCTACTCTCCTCCTTTCGTAATTTCGGCATCGGCTCCTACCTGATTCGAGAAAAAGAGCTGACAGCCGATAAAATCGCCACCGCCTTCACCCTCTGGATCTGCCTGTCCTGGTCACTGGGGTTGATGGTGTTGTTAGCCAGAGGTCCGATTGCCGCGGCCTATGGCGAGCCGGGGATTGCCGATGTGTTGCTGGTGCTGAGCGGCTCCTTTTTTATCACCCCCTTGGGGCAGCCGACCAACAGCCTGCTGATGCGCGAGATGCGCTTCGATCTGCTGCACCATATCAATCTGCTCAGCACCCTCTGCGGCCTAGGGACCAGCATCGGCCTGGCCATGCACGGCCATAGCTATATGTCGATGGCCTGGGGGCTGCTGGTCGACACCCTGGTACGGGCCCTGGCACTGCTGTGGATCAAGCGCCGCCAGGTCAGCCTGCGCCTGTCGCTGGCACACTGGCGCGAGGTGATGCAGTTTGGCGGCTACCTGACCGCCGCCTCCTTTCTCGGAGAACTGAATCAGCACGGGATCAAATTTATTGTCGGCGCGCTGATCAATCCGACTGCGGTCGCGCTGCTCGAGCGAGCGGTGCAGATCCCCAATCTGGTGCGCCAGACCATCTTCAGGCCACTGGGGCCGGTGCTGTTTCCCAAATTTGCCGAGGATATCCGTCAGGGTCGCTCGATAGGGCCGGCGGTGGAAAAGGTGGTCGCCTTTACCAGCGTGCTGGTGATACCGACCTTTTTGGTGATCGCACTCTGCGCCGAATCGATCGTAGTGCTGCTGTTCGGTGATAACTGGCGCGTTGCCGGTGAACTACTGCCCTGGTTTTTACTCTCCAATGCCATTCTGACCCTGCTGCCACAGCCGCATCAGATTCTGGTGCCCCACGGACAGGTAAAACGGCTGTTTAAACTCAGCAGCCTGGGCGTGCTAAATAACATAATACTTACTGCAATTGGTGCCTGGTATGGTTTGGAAGTTTTTGCCATGACAAGGCCTGTAGAAACAATAATTTTTATTATTTTAAGCTTTTTTGCCATTCGCCAGTTCTGGGGCTGCAACTTGGATCGTTTGATACCCCTGTATCTTAAGGCCATGCTACTAGCATTTTTCTGTGCGATACCAGCCTTAATTGCTGTCTACTACTACGGTCCAAATCTGAACTGGACGGTACTGAGCAGCATTGCTGCCTGCTCTACCCTCTTTTGGCTTGTAGGTATCTTTGTTCTTAAACATCCGTTATGCATCGAGCTTAAACTTATTTTTAAAAAATTATAATTAGTTACCCTCGCCCATTGAAACAATGGTCAAAGCTGATATGTTTATAATATGATTAACGACTTTTAAAAAAAAATACTATTCATCATATTCGATTAAAATTGCACAGCAACAAAAATAACTTATTATTCCAGGTGTATCCAAATTGAACAAAATTAGAGGCCTAGATGGTATTCGTGCACTGGCTGCATTGTCTGTAGTTTTTTCACACTTACATCTGTACAAGATGTTAAATGATAAAGACATTATTTCTCAATCAGTAACGAACAGTATAGATGGCAATGCAGCCGTACAAGCTTTCTTTGTATTATCAGGCTTTCTAATCACCCACCTATTAATATCAGAACAAAAAAAATACGGGACCATTTCTTTATATAACTTCTATTTAAGAAGATCTTTAAGAATATTCCCATTATATTTTTTTGTTATTCTATTAGTTGCTTTTTTTCAATACACTGGAGAAAACGTCACTAACATAAAGTCCATTATTTTTTCTGCCTTTTATTCATATAATTTCATTCCAAAGGCGTGGTACTCGCCAATTCTAGGACACACATGGTCCTTGGCAGTTGAAGAACATTTTTATCTTATCTGGCCATTTGTCTTTATCACTATAGCGCCACATTTTAAAAAATTAATTAGAGTATTATTTATATTTATATCTATATCGTTATTACTAGCAATAATATTAACAAATATTAACTTTATAAATGACAACTTCTTTATAAAAAGATGGTCTTTTATTGCCGGATCAAATATAGCAATGGGTGGATTACTAGCAATACTACTAGCCGATCCCATTAGAATTAATATAAAAAAATTATTACGTACAAAGGGGGCGCTAGCTATTGGATTGACACTTATATTTTGTGAAACATGGTTTCACGAGGCTAGCTATTTCATCACTCAATATATCAGAGGGGCTGGATTTACGATTCTTATAGGGTGGATAACCCTGAATCAGAAAAACATATTAACAAAATCACTAGACATTTACCCTTTAAGATATTTAGGAAAAATATCTTATGGAATTTACATGTATCAAGGATTATTCATATCAACAGGCCCTTATAGAGAAACCAATCAAACATGGCCTCCAGATCAGTGGATCGGTATAATTCTTTTAATAATTATAGCACCATTATCTTATCATTATTTTGAAAAACCAATTCTTAATTTAAAACATAAGCTCCAACACTCATCCAATAAAACACATAACGCCGTCATCTCAACATCTGATTAAATATATCGCGCCGATTTACGACTGATGGCCGATTAAGATGTACGACGAGCAGAACAGCGACTGAACCTGAGACCAAGGAAACATCTAGGTTTTAGACAGCCAGGAGTGGTCTTTAAAGAATTACATCAGGCTATGTAGGGAAGTATCGCACTTGGGAGTTGAATTCGCGTATCAATAAATATTAATCTACTAGCAACATGGCCTTATTACTACTTTTTAAAAAAATAGTATACATGTGGCAACTAAAACAAAAATTAAAATATTTTTTCAGACCATGGAATAAGCATTACAATAATTATGACAGACCGCAAAAACGGCTTTTAAATTACAAAGTTAATTAACAGTACATAAAAATTATCTAAGCCTAGAAGCCATCCGACAAAAAAACAGTTTGTAACTATATTTTTTACTTTCAGTATAAACGCTTAACATTACAACGAGCATGAAAGTCACTGGCCAGCAAGCAATGAAATTAAGAAAAGGACTTTCCTTTGATTTAAAAATGTAAGAAAACGCTACCAATATAGGATAGTGATATAGATATATTGAGAAAGTATGCGAAGCCAACCATTTAATATATTTTATACAAACGCCACTAAAAATACTCAGCTTTTTAGTAACACCTGAAGCTGAAAAAATATTCATTGCGACAAACACTGAGAGGGCATAATCAGAAGCAAATCTATCAGCAGGATTCAACAAATAACTATAGAACTCAAAACCGAAAAAAACCTTAGCTTTATAATTTATAAAATCCTGAACGAACCCAATAGAAAAAACAACGCATCCAATTATAGAAAGTAAAAACAAAACAAATGAAAAAACAAAAGAACATTCGTATTTTTTCAACGCAATAAAGCAGACCACCCCGAGCAACCACAAGGGTAGATAGAGAGCCACACTAGGCCCCATTACTAATAAAACACTCGCTAATAATATTATTCTAGCATAGCCTTTTGAGTAAACTGCAACTCCAAAAAAAACATAATAAAGCACTTCATAACCAAGCGACCAATACGGAAGATTTATAAAAACAGGAGTAGCAATCCAGCTTTGATTAATGAAAACAACAGAAGAAAAAACAATCCACAACGGATTAGCATTATTGTCATCAAAAGCAGAAAACATATTTTCATCAGCGATAATTCCAAAATAAAAAATTACAGCCGTTAAAATCAAAGAAGGAATCGCCGTAGAATATATTCTTGTGAATCTATTTGTTGCATAAAAAAAAGCAGATTCTTTTTTATCCAAGACCACAAGTGAAATAACAAAACCAGATAAAACAAAAAATAAAACAACCGCTTCATGACCAAACTGACCGAGCGACCATAATTGGCCACCAGAATAGACTGTCGCATGAGCAGCAAAAACAAAAACAGCAGCTACAAACCTGAATAAATCTAGATAAACTGAATGCTGCTGAGTTATCATCACCCTACCCGAAAGCACCTTCCGTTAAATATATACTATTTAAAATAGTATGCGCGAGTTATACAAAAAAATTTAGTTAAACCTATTTAAAAACCATTCTTCTTAACTTGCGCTTTAACCTATAAAAAATAGATCTTATCTTCTGATATTTTTCCTCACGATCCCATAAACTTTTTATTATTGCATCATCGTAAACAGGTAAATATTTCTTACTGACAACCTTAACATCAGCCATCTTTTCAAAAAAACTCAAAATATTCTTGCTATTTTTATTCCATGACAGCCTATCAAGTGCAAACTGACGTGCTGCATCTTTTTCTGTATTTACACGATCTGGATTATCGACATATTTTTGCATCGTCTCTGTCAAATGAGCAATTGAGCACTCTGTTTCCGGCCAGAAGTAATCATCAAAACGATAACTACTTCTCTCAACATCAACTAAAGAACCATTACAACCGGTTACAACAAACTCATTCATTGGTGCAGAGTCAGTGGTTATAACCGCCAAACCTGATGCTAGTGCTTCGGCGATGGTTAGACCAATACCATCAAGCCTTGATGGATATACATAAATATCACCTAAAGAATATAGTCCGGGAGCTGAAACTGTTTTATGTATAAAATCGACTCTAGGGTCATCTTCAATATATTTTGCACAATCACCTAAACTATTTGCACTAACTTGCGAATGAATAATCAACTTCGCATTACCCTTAACCTGACTAAAAGCCCTAAGGAGCAAATCAGTACCTTTCCTCATACCAAGTCCGCCCATACCGGCAGAATGGAAAAAAACTATGCTGTTCCTATCTAATTTATCTTCCATTGGTTTGAATATATCTACATCAGTACCCCAAGGAATATAGATAGAACCTGGATGACTTTCAAAAACACTATAATGGCGCTTCGTATTACAAATCAGTCCATCATACAAATCAAAAAAAGGAACTGTTTCTTTTGTATAGTAATCAACATAAGCCACAGATGGTATTCGGCATTTATTTGCAAACAAAACAGCCTCCCAAGACTGCTGCTCATTATAAAGTATGATTTCTATACCCCGACATTCTAACCAACTTTTAAATTCCCTCTCATCAATACGCATTGCTGATTCTTCAAAATAGTGCCCCCAAGTCACAAAATCTTGATCCCATCCTAGGGTTGGCATCCCTCTGTTTTCTCCGCCGCGGGCAAATATATAAACATCATGACCGGCTTCTACCAAGACATCCCGGTAAGCCCTAGATACATAGGCGGCACCACGCTCAAACCAGGTTGTCACAATACCTATACGCATATAATCTCTACTCTAAAATGTATATGTAGCTAGATTTAATATCAGTATCAAACAAAAACACCAACCCGGGAAAGGATGTATTTTGCACTGCGTTTTATATTACGCTGCCCGGCGGGTAGCTGAGCATACAGCAGCCCGAGCCCTTCTCGTTCCCGCTCCCAACAGGCCTGATCAAAGGCACGACAGCGCATCCAGTCACTTTCCGCCTGTGTATCGGCAATAAAAGCGGGTGGGACGACATGCTCCGCTAGTAACTCATCAAGAATGATTGCCTTGGCATTGATGTTGCGCCACTGGATCAAGGAGTAGTTATTGGGGTGACGCCGATAGCCCCAGGTCTGCTGGCTGTCACCCACGAACAGACAGTTCTCCAGGCTGGAAAAACGGCGGATAAATTCACTGTCTTCACCGATCCAGCGGCTGTACTTATCCTTAAACCCCCCCATGCGCTGATAACTCTCGCGCCTAAACACCACTCCTGAAGGGTAGGAGGGATTAAATTGCAACACCGCAAGATAGGGGTTAGTAAGCGTATAGAAGTCGCTAGCATCCTTCACCGCCCAGCGCTCCAACCATTGAGCTGGCGCTTCTTGTAGCAGGCTGTGCGCGGGGTCGGCGTTGGGGCCGAAGGAGTACAGGTCTGAAAAGGTCAGATCTGCCGCGGGGTAGCGCTCGATTAGCTGCCAGCGCCTTTCCAGGTGATCCGGGTTCCAAATATCGTCGCTGTCACAGAGGGCGATCCACTCGGCATGGGTCTGCGCAATCGCCAGCCGGCGGGCCTTGCCCTGGCCACCATTGGCGACGCTCAGACAACGCACTATTCCCCCATAAGACTGGACGACTTCGGCGGTATTATCGGTCGAGCCATCATCGACGACGATGACCTCGGTAGGCGGGCAGGATTGCGCAAGGATCGCATCCAAAGTCTCTCGGATAAAGCTGGCACTGTTAAATGCTGGGATAATAACCGCGATGGTTTTTCCTGAATCCGTAGATTTAACGCGGGCGGACGAATTAACACTCATTTTTTTTCCAGAATAGTATTCAAGTGGCTCATCATCTCTGCAGCTATATGATCTCTGTCATGAGCACGCAACCATTCATTTCTCTTATTGCTTGAAATCCTATCTGTTCTGCATCTCTTCTTGTCAAGAAAATCGATCAATTTTCTGTAATCTCCAAGAGGAATAACGACTCCAGCGTCCGCATCTTCAAGCGCCTTGGCGATCTCCCCTCCGTGACCAAAAACCAGAACATCGGTTCCCGATGCTACATAGTCAAATAATTTACCTGGTAGATAGCGGCTAAGATCTGGAAGATTAAACAGCAGCAATGCGTCACTTGAGCGCATCAAGTTTAAGGCCTCAGCTTTATCGACCTGTGGGCAGATTGATAAGCAGTCATAGAGTCCAGATGATTCTAAATAGGCTTTTATTTCCGCATCCATCTTGCCTATGAAATTTATGCGGACCCTGCTTTTTAACCCTGGATTGAACTCAAAAGCTTTGGATAGCGTATCTATAAAATATTTGGGATGGGCATGCGCCGCAGAGTAACCTAGATAGGACAGGGTAAAGAGCTCATCATCCTTGGTATATTTATTGGCAGTGCTCTCACCTTCCGACTGGTATCCATTTTTAACCACCGCTACCTTAGAACAATCGATATGGGGAAACTCTTTTGCTATCTGCTCACGAAAAGAGTCGGTCGTCACCAATATTCGTGAGGCATGGGCTAGACATTTTTGTTCCCATCCCAGGTCATTACGCCTTATATCCACAAAATCAAAAGGGCACTGCGTCCATTCATCTCGATAATCAAGAACCAACGGCACATCCAGTTTTTTTGATAGTAAAAAACCAGCCACAAAACTGCAGAACGGCGGACCTGATGCCAAGATGACTGATGGCGATTTAATATCGAGCTTTATGTTCGCCAGATTTAGCGCATTAATAAATCCACCATCGATTTGTGGAAACCAATTGTGACTGGGCCGCCTTGTCGTTTTATCAACCCTAATAATGCTAACCGAATCAGGAATTTTACTCTCCAGATAAGCGCCTGCTGCATCGGTATCCTGTGTGGATTGACCAGTGATAACCGTGACTTTCCATCCAAGGGAAGCTGCTTGCCTGACAAAAGAGAGGGGTCTATAAACGCCCCCGGTCACCACCGGAGGGAACGCCCAGGTGATGAGGATAAGATGCGGAGCCTGACCCTTCACAAAAACTGGCTTAACGGCTGCACGGCTCAGTAACAATTTTAGATATTCGTAATATCCAACCGCCGTATCCCGCAACGTTTGTCCAAGAATCTTAGCCAATAGCATTTACTGCCTCGTAAAAACTTGAGCGAAAATGATAGTCAAGCCTGACAAAACTATTTATGAACCCATCAAAAATTTAAACTTTTTACTGATTTTCTGCTAGCACTCAACGAACTTCGCTGATTTAGATTTTGCTAGCTGAAGATTTATGCAGATGAAACGCATCCTTGATACACATATCCTGTTTCTGTAAACCGCAGAACTCAAGGATCTCCGTTTGACCTTCGGGGTGACTCAACGCCGATATATCAAAGATGCGGAAGTTATCGGGGTGACGTTTTTCGGTGGCCTCGGCCTCCTGGTAATACCAGTCCCAATATTTGCCTATCGCTTCGCGTTTGCTGTTGGCTTCAAAATTGGGGAAGGTGTTATCCCAGACGGGGTTAAGCTCCCATTTGGAGCCGTCATGCTGCTGCCAGAAGTTCCAGGATTCATGAAACGGCATCCGTGTCAGCAAAGATTTAATTCTATCCGCCCACCAGAGCGAGCGCCAACGGCCGATGGTTGATTTTGCCATCCAGCTCTCGACGTTAGCGGCCCGGTCGCGCTTGATACAGACGAACCGTACCTCAGGATTTGCCTTGAGAATATCGTCGACATAGGTCAGGTAGTAATAGGCGATATCACCCATGATTTTAGGGTTGGTTGCTCTGTTCAGCAGTTCGGCATAGGTATCAACCGACATCTTTCGCGAATAATCGACGCTCAGCAAGCGCTTGTCACCACCCTCGATAATCCGCTGGAACTCATTAACGGTGTTGAGCACCGATTGCGGGTTTACCTTGTGCGCGGCACAGGTGGGGTTGAGTTCATGGAAACAGATCGCATCCTGCTGGCTGCCAAACAGACTCGCCATCGAGGCGGTACCGGTGCGTCCGGCTCCCAGGCCGATAATAATCATCAGGACGCCCTCCCCTGTTCTTGAGTAAAGAGCGCGCGTACTCCCAAGCCGAGGGTATAGCCGGCCCATTTCAGACTAAAGCCGGTGCCCAGTGCTTCACAAGCATAGCCAAAGGCTCGCTGATACTGCTTATTCTTCGCCAGTACTGCGACGATTTTTTTCAGGGTGAACCCTTTGTGAATCCGACCGTGGGTACGGATAACCGCATGCTGGGCGAACAGCCTGGCCTTATCGAGTACATACAGCTGGAACATCAGTTTCTGAAAATCACTGACCACCGTTGACATGTTATCGCTGCGGGTCTGATCGGGCGCGTTGTGCTGTGAGACCACCACGGGAATATAAGCGATCCCTTCGGCTGCATCGATGCAGCGCAGATAAAAGTCGCGGTCACATTCGTAGCGGATGTTGTTATCCATCCCGCCGATACGCTGGTAAAGCGCCTTACTGATCAGGCTGGTATTGAGGTGGCCGAAACCAGGGTGGCGAATCAACTGCTTCACATCGACCCTGTAGGCAGGTGCAGCTTGATCGATACAGTCCACAGGGGGCTGCGGACTGTTCATCAGACCACCCAGCCATATGGAAGGGAGCACCTCCTGGCCGTTTTTTATCGCCCGTTGGTCACAATAGATCGCATCCACAGCGCTGTCTGCGGCGCTGTCTGCGGCGTTGATCACCTGTTGGCAGCGTGAGAGATGCCCCGCATCGAGCCAGAAATCATCGTCGTCGAGGAAGGTTAGGTACTTTCCCTGCGCGAGTTCGGCGCCAATATTGATCCCATAGCTCTGACCATGGCCGCTGCTGGTTTTTTCCAGATCAAAGAGTTTAACGGCCGGTGAAAAATCGGCTTCGATCTGCCGATAGGCCTGTTCATTCTCCCCATCGGAGCCATCGTTGATGATCAGCACCTCAAACGAGTCATGGTCCTGCATCAGGACGGACTCTATCGCTTTGCGCAGCAAGACGGGCCGATTGCGCGAGGGGATGATGACGGTAAAATCCATAGTAGAGTCCATTGCTTAGATAGTTAGATCGATGGCTTAGTCAGCGCCATCCAACCAGGTCAACACCGCATCGAGCACAGCGCGCTGCGATTCACGGGTTGAGAAGGTGTGTTCAGCCTCGGGCATTTCAATCCGGGTTATATCCGTCTTGGCGACGGTTTGCTGCCACGAGCGAGAGGCGGAAACAGTTTCATCAAACTCCCGCCCCATCGCACTTTGACCACTTAGCAGTAGCAGCATGGTGCCTGAATACCGCTCAAGCCCCAAGCGCATCCTCTCAACGAAGTGGAGGTTGCTCTCTGCAGACACTGTTGAATCTACAGCAGCCTGTGGCTGGTTACCGCCCATCTTCTGCAACGCACCGGCCAGAGAACGCCATGACTGGACGATATTTAAATTGCCACGCAGCAATTTCAACCAGAAGGTTTTCTGACTCAAGCGCTGCAGATAATAGTACTTCACCTGCAGCCGGGCTTCGGTCGCTTCGGTGTGGGCCCAGGGGTTGGAGACGATGATGCGATCGACCCGTTTGTCTTGCCAGGCATATATCATGATCGCCGAGGCGGCATTGCAGCCACCCCACAACACCACCTTTTTGATGCTCGGTTGCTGCTCAAGCAGTTGATCGATGGCCGCTTTAAGGTCGACATCGATCTGTTCAAAACCCTTGAACTCTCCACCGCTGTCGCCCATGCCACGATAGTCGAAACGCAGTACGGCGAACCCGGCCTGACTCAGCGCACGCCCCCAGCTCAGTAACTGCCGGGCACAGCCGACATGATATTGGGGGCCGCCTGCGGCCACCATCAGGATCCCCACCTGAGGGGGTGTCTCTGGCCGATGCAGCACCCCGACAACGGGTGAGCCTTGCACGTCGAACACCAGCGGCAGATCATTCATCGTTCATTACCTGGAGTGTTTTGGAGACCAGATCGGGAGCGATAAAGCGCTCATACAATTGCCAGAAAGGCGGCCCAGAGAACGGATGGCTGTGCACGTTCAGTTGCTGTGCCTGCCAGCCGTCGACAAATTTCTTACTGCCTGGCGGGAGCTCGTGTTTGCCTTCGCCAACCACCTCAAGCCAGTCGATTCGGATACCCGCCAGGGAGGATGCCTCGGGCATCACCGCAGCATCCAAACCTGCGGCCATCGCCGGCGAGATATAATAGCCGCCGATTTCCAGGGTCTCGCCATTGGCTAAACGCTCACGCAATGTCTTGGTCGTTTCTTGGGTACCACTATTCTCCAGCGAGTTCGCCACGCGTAGCCGCAGGTATTGGGTGAACAGGGTTTTACCGTTGCTGACCGGCTGCCAATAGAGCAAACGCGTGATGGCGTCAGGTTGTCGTGCAGCGGCATCGGTGACTAAGAGTGCGGCCAGGCGGGTGCCCCACAGGGTTAGCTGCCCTTTTTTCTGCTGCAGCCACTGGATACCGGTGCCAATATCATCCAGCCAAACGGACCAGTCTGCCTGGTCAAAGTCGCCGTCACTGTCGCCGGTACCATAGAGATCCAGGATCAGGGTCCCAAAGCCCTGGTGTGCAAGCGCACGGGCGGCCATACCCAGCATGGCTCGGCTACGGTTAGATTCTTCGGCAAACGGAGGGATGCACAGCAACTGGCCGCGCGGAGTGCCTAGAGCGGGTATATATAGCCCGAAAAGGCGGCCTTTGGATCCTTCCAAAAAATACGCCTCAAACGGCGTGTCCTGTAGTTTTTTCATCAGCCCATCTTTTCGGCTACAAACTTGGTCAGGGTGCCAACGGTTTCAAACAGCTCACCGCTGATCTCGTCGTCATCCACTTCAACGCCCAGTTGTTCTTCAATCGCAGTGATGATGCTGACCACTGACACTGAATCAAACTCTGGAATAGCGCCTAAAATAACACTCTCTTCGGTCAGTAGATCGGCCCGATCACCCATTTGTAACAGATCTCTGAAAAGTACTTTAACAAACGCTAATGCCGCGGTCATGCTTACCTCGTAATACTACAAAACGACTGTGAATAGTGGCTGTTGGACGCTACTGTGAAGCGGCAAGATAGCATGTCTGCGAGGAGAGTTTCCAGCGCAACGCGACTGCGGCTTCAACGCTAAGGAAAAATCCGATCAGCAGCGCGGGTTAACTGGCTAAAGCAGCGCTGATAGGCCTCCAGCGGTTTTCCATAGGGGTCTGCTATTTCGATCGAGCCCTCATCGGCGCCATCCAACGCAGCACCCCAGAGGTAGCAGCGAGCGACGGCCTCGGGATCCAGAGCTGCGATGCGCTCGATGTGAGCGATCTCCATCACAAAGATTATATCGGACTGCGCCAACAGTTCTGGCGTCAGCATCTTAGAGCGAAACGCCTGCAGATCGACCCCCTGCTGCGCGCTGGTTGCCACCATGCTAGGGTCGCTGGGACGCCCGGCATGCGGATGAAAACCGGCTGAAACAATATTCACAGCTGCGCCTATTTTCAGCTTCTGTGCTACATAAGCATGGGCAGCCGCGCTGCGGTTTATATTGCCGTAACAGAGAATCAGCACATTTTTAGCGGTGGCCAACTGCTGTTTAATATCACCTTGAGACCAGGCTTTTCGTTGCCGCTTGAGCGCGGCCCTGTGGGCCACAATGCTCCTGATTCGATCCCGGTAGTGCCCAAGAATTCTTGTCAACTCGGCCAGCCCGGGCCGCAGGTCGCGCAGGTTCCAACTATCAAAATGATGACGGGGGGAGAAAACCCCCAGGATCCCCAGCAGTACGCGGCCTTTGCTGGGATAGCTGAACAACCGGCTGTCGGTCACCCGGCGGACGACATATTCGTGCCAATAGAGATCTTTTGCCAAGTCGCGGCATGTAACCCCCGCTCGTGCCGGTGCCAGTGCAGTCAATGGCCGGCCGGTATAGAGCTCCCAGGCAAGCAGGGGAAAATCAGCACCCGCCGCAACAGAGAGCGGTAACGACCCCCAGAAACGGCCATTGATCTCTACCAGCCGAAATTCTCCGCTGATCGGATTCTGTTTGAATTCAACCATGGCGACACCCTGCCAGTTAAGCGCCGCTATCAGTTTCTTGGCCGCAGCCAACAATGCCGGGCTGATCGCTGTCGATTCTCGTAGCGAGCTACCGCCACCACTCAGGGGCATCTCGTGAAGTCGCCGATGCTGAAAGGCATAACAGATCTCACCTTTATTGGCGATCAGCTCTATGCCTACCCCCTCCCCACGAAAATACTCCTGGATCACCACCTCACCGTGCTCGAGCAATGGCCGGGCAACCCGTTGCAGTTCATCCAGATCAAACGCGTAAGTAACCGTCAGTTGTGGGCCGACCGCACCCGTTTGTCGCGACACAGAGCGAATGGGTTTAATAACCACAGGAAACCCGGTTTGTTGCGCGGCATCGAGCAAACCCGCCGCATCGGATGCCACAATCCCCGCTGGCGTGGGGATTTGCAACGACAACGCAAGTTCCGCGGTGGCCTGTTTGTCCAGCACAGTCACTAGGGCGTCAGCGGGGGGCAAGGCCAATACCGCAAGGTCCGCAAAACGCTTGCGCTGCTCGGATAGGGGAATCAATGTTTTTTCGGTGACGGGGATAACCAGATCTGGTTGATACCGCTCAATCAACCCAGCAACCTGATCGAGAAAGGCGGCGCAGTCTTCACTGGGATCAGAATATTGGTGGTAGGCGTGAACATAGCGCGAACGGCTGGCGATAGGGTCCTTTTCAGGGCTGGCCAGGATCACTTGAATGCCTTGACGCCCCAAAGATCGGGTAATCGCGAGCGCGGACATAAACTGCCCATCCAACACCAGAACCCGTCCCTGATCACTCTGCCGCCTGGTCAAAATAACACCTCTCCATGTTGCCACTGTATATTGCTGCTGATCCTAGGGATCATTTAATTACGAGCGCTAATAACGATCTTCGCTGCGGGATAACCCCCTGGGTAGAGCCATCTAAAAACAGATGATCAACCAAGCAGGCATACCTGTTAACAGGACTCAGCGCTCTGGACTGTCATTTTCAGGGGCTTAGGGTATAAGGTGGCTCCAGACAAGTCCAGAGTGCTGTCTACGCCCGCATTTGGCCAGCAAAAGAGACTTGTTCCAAGCACCCTATGGGGTTTAGGCTTTCGCTGTTGCAGCCGCTAGCGCTTAAAAGGTAACTGCAGCATGGCAAAAGAATTTTGGAGTCACTCTCACAACATGGGAAAACCGCATGCTCGATCTGCTTAAAACCGGACTTGGTCTCGTTCTGGGAGCCAACAAACTATCGATTTTAATCTACCATCAGGTGCTTCCTGACTACGATCCGATGCGTCCCGATGAAATAACCGCCGCTCGATTCGATCAGCACCTGGATTGGATTAAGTCGGCCTTCAATGTCCTCACTCTTGATGAAGCCGTGAATGCTCTGAAGAATCGTTGCCTCCCCCCCAGATCCTTGGTCATTACCTTCGACGATGGTTACGAAAACAACTGCTCCGTTGCCCTGCCTTTACTCGAAAAGTATGGATTAAAAGCGACCTTTTTCATCGCTACCGACTTTCTGGATGGTGGCATCATGTGGAACGACCGCATTATCGAAGCAATGCGTGTTTACCCACATAACGAAATCGATCTCAGTTGGCTGGATATGGGGATCAGGCCGATAGAGACTTTGCCAGAGCGGCAAGCGCTGGCTTATGAGTTGCTTCCCAGGATCAAACACCTGCCGGCCGAGGAACGTCAGGAGGAGGTTGATAGAATTTGTAGCGGTACGGATTCGCCCGGCGGCTTGATGCTCAGCAGTCTGCAGGTCCAGCAACTGCATCGTTCAGGAATGGAGATCGGGGGTCATACCTGTAGCCATCCCATATTGGCGAAACTTGAGACCTCTGTGCTGGAGCGTGAGATCAGCGCCAATAAAGAGATCCTCGAACAGCTCATCGGCGAGCCAGTCCGGTCCTTCGCTTACCCCAATGGCAAGCCCGAACAGGACTTTGATCGGCGCTGCCTCACTGTTGTCGAACAGCTGGGTTACGCCCAGGCAACCACAACTGCTTGGGGGATCAATACGCCCGGCGAAGATCCCTACCAGCTAAGGCGTTTTACCCCCTGGAGTAAAAACAAAAGGGGATTTTTAGCGCAGCTGGCTCGTAATAGATCTAACCTGCCCGTGGATATCAGGCAACAGCAGAAAGTACCGGCATAGCAAGCCGCTAGATGCAGCAATGGCTAGTGGTTTCTATCCAGCCACAGCGCTAGCACCATCAGGATCCAGATCAGCTCACCGTAATGCTTGGCATGCTCCTGCTGGTGGCGGCGTTTGACATCATCAATAAAACCGGGCCGAAACAGATCATATTGATCGAGTGAGGCGATGGCATCGTAGGCCAGATTCCGCAGGCCCTTATGCTCGGCGGTCCAGAGCCCGAACGGTAGCCCAAAACCATGCTTGGTTTTGTGGATGATCTTCTCGGGGAGAAAGCCGGTCATCGCTTTTTTGTACAGATGACGCAGATCGCCAGGCACAAGCTTAATCTCCGCTGGAATTTTGAGCGCGAAATCCACCAGCCGGTCATCAAGCAACGGATATGCCACCTCGACGCCTGCCAACCGACACATGTTATTCACCTTGATCAGGTCGTTATCGGCCAGGGTATGCTTCCAATCCATATAAAGCATCCGATCTAGCACATTGGCGTTTTGCGGTTGGTCGAACAACATCTGGCAGCGCTGGTCTGGTTCATGCTGATCGGTTGCCGCTAGCAGCGCTGCAGAGAAGATCGCATCGCGATCGATCAGGTTAAGAAAATTAAAATACTCCAGATTCTGCGGCACACTCATCTTCAGCTGCCGGGTCAGGCTCTTTGCTTTGCCCAGCAGTGCCGGAGAGTCTGGCCAGGGGAGCTGTAACAGCGACAAATCCATAATACCGATCAGCGGCCTCAGCCGTTGGCGCAATCGATCCAGCTTTAGCTGACTGGCATAACGCTCATTGCCGGCAAACAACTCATCACCGCCATCACCGGCAATCAGCTGATCGATCCCGTAAGTCTTTGCCAGCTTGGCGCAGAAGTAGGCGGGCATCACCGAGCTGTTACCGAACGGCTGATCCATGCTGGCTATTACCTGCGGCAGCGCAGCAACCACATCCTCCGGCGACATGATGTACTCATGCCCTTTCAGGCCAAAATGGTTGACGGCTGTACGGGCGTAATCGAGTTCATTATATTGTTCAATAGGGAAACCTATTGAAAACACATCAGTATTGGGCAGAGTTTCAGAGACCAATCCGGCGATGCTGGAGCTGTCCAGCCCGCCACTGAGAAAGCAGCCCGTTCGACCCTGCTGGCAGTATTCGGGCACCACTTCGCGCATCAGAGAGAGCAACTCATCCGCCAACTCCGGTGCGCTCTGCTGGGAGGTCTGATCAAAACGGGGCGTCCAGCCGGGTTGGCGCTTTATCTCGGTTCCGTCCCAACGGATCAGTTCGGCGGGCTGCAGACAGTAGATATCCTTGTAGATTGTTTCCGGGCTGGGGATCATATGGAAGAACAGGTAGCTCACCAGCGCTTGTTGCGACAGTTCTGCACCCGAGCGCTGGTCTTGCCGCTGTTTCAGGTGCTGTAGATTATCAGAGACCCAAAACTGGTTGCTTTGCTGGCCTGTGTTGTCGGTTTTAATCTGACAAAAATAGAGTCTATGGCTGGCAAAACGGTCGGCGTAGATCCAGCAACGATTTTGCAGTGGCTGGCTGATCACCACCGCAAAATGCCCCTCCAACAATAGCTTCCCGTTACTATCGACATAGAGGCGGGCAATCTGACTGGCGCTTAAGGGACTGCGATCACCGGCATGGCGCGGCTGGCCGAAGCAATACACCTCTATATCTGTTTGCCGGCAGACCTGCTCGGCCGAAAACGATTGCGCGCAGACGTTAACCGGGCCAAGCGCGGCAGTATTAAGTGAGTTCTGGGCCATCGGGGATCCTTTCCTGCCATTATATCCGCGGTTTCAGTACGCGTTTTTTATCACCCAGATCTACCAAGACGATTTTACAGCGCAATTTTCCATTAAGGGTCATTACAGTCTGTCTCGTTATTCTGAGATCACGTAATATAAACGCTCAACGGCAGTGACTCCAATCGAATTGGGATAAATCACAGAGAACCGTTTCAGATCGTCCATGCATCTGGTAGTTTTGTCTCTGTTTGACTCATCTAAAAGGATTTTTACTTGGTTGTTATCCACACTCTCGACGCTAACAAGGGCACCAGTGGCAATAACGACGCGCATGCGCGTTGGGATCAATTCGTCAACAACTGCCCCGAGGCCAGCTTTTTCCACCGTGCCGGTTGGCAGAGGGTCATCGCCCAAAGCATCGGCCACAAATCGTTTTATCTGTATGCCGAGCAGGACGGGGAGATCGTCGGAATTCTGCCCCTGTTTGAGGTTAAAAGTCGCATTTTCGGTCATGCACTGGTGTCAACCCCGTTCTGTGTCTACGGTGGTGTAGCCGCGACTTGCGATGAAGCACGTCAAGCGCTGCTTGAGCATGCCAAGAATCTAGCCGAACAACTCCAGGTCGACTATCTCGAGCTGCGCCACCGCGCTCCTCAAACCGATGGCTGGCCAAGTAAATGCAAGCACAGTGCCTTTCGCCGCCAACTCGATCCCGATCCTGAGCAGAACATGCTGGCAATGAAACGCAAGCAACGGGCAGTGATTCGCCAGGGGATTAAGAATCAGCACAGCGCCGAACTGAGCTCTCAAAACAACACCCAGTTCGATAATTTTTACCGGATCTATTCCACCAGCCTGCGTAATCTGGGCACACCCGCGTTTTCCAAAAAATTTCTCAAGGCGCTTGAAACCGAATTTGGTGCTGATTGCGAGATCGTCTCGATCTATCAAGACGGGGAGCCGCGCAGCAGTCTGATGAGTTTCTATTTCCGCGACGAAGTACTGCCCTACTACGGTGGCGGACTGCCCGAGTCGCGCGACCTTAAGTCGATGGACTTTATGTACTGGGATCAGATCTGCCGGGCGCTGGAGCGGGGCATCAAGGTCTATGACTTTGGCCGCAGCAAAAATGACAGCGGCCCCTATAACTACAAGCGCCACTGGGGCTTTGAGCCTGAACCGCTCTGTTACGAGTATCATCTGGTCAAGGCCACCTCGGTGCCTGACATCAGTCCGAATAACCCCAAATACAAATATTTTATTCGTGCTTGGCAAAAACTACCGCTGCGGGTGTCTCAGATCATTGGCCCCTATCTGTCGAAGTACCTCGGATGATGAATAAAGCAATCAACAGCACGCCTTCGGCCACTCTTGACACAGCTTTTTCGACCCTTGAAAAAGCGTTACTGGCCTCCCTGCTGATGGTTTATCTGTGGGTATTCTGGGCTAGCTTTAGCAGCATGGCCTCTAACGGTTGGAACAAAGACACCTTTGCACACGCGCCATTGATCCCATTAATCTCCGCGTGGTTAATCTGGCGTAAACGCGATGTCCTGGTAAAGACCCCCCTGGAAAGCTCCAGACTAAGCTTGCTTGCTATTTTTATTAGCGGCTGTGTTTGGCTCGTCGGGATCGCTGCCGACATCGCCGTGCTGCACCAACTCGCTGCTATGGGCATCCTGTTACTGATAGCCCCCCTGGTTTTTGGTCTTAAAATCACCCTGGCCCTGCTATTCCCCATCGCTTATCTTCTTTTTATGGTGCCTATCGGTGAGGAGCTGGTACCGACCCTACAGCAGATAACGGCTGATATAACCGTACTGGCACTCAGGGCCAGCGGCATACCCGTTTATATCAGCGGTATGTATATAGAGATCCCAAGCGGCAAGTTTGAAGTTGCCAAAGCCTGCTCAGGCGTTCGTTATCTGATTGCCGGTATGGCGGTAGGATCACTTTATGCCTACCTCAACTACCAACGACTCAGAACTCAACTGTTATTTATGTTAGTTGCCATACTGGTGCCGATTTTGGCGAATGGCATCCGCGCCTATCTGATCGTTCTCATCGCACATCTGTCTGATATGAAATACGCGGTAGGCGCTGATCACTTGGTCTATGGATGGGTTTTCTTTGGCATGGTGATGTTTTTGATGTTCTGGATCGGTAGTTTTTGGACCGATTCAGTATCTGTAAAAAAAGCTCTTTCAGAATCAACTAATCACCCGAACGTTAAGCCCCTAGTCTCTCGGACAGCGCTTATACTGATGACAGTTCTGCTGTTTATTGGGATAAACTATGCCCACTCGCGTTTAACAGAAACAAACACCTTTGAACGGCTGCCATCCTACAATATCCAATTAGATCAGCTCGATGAAGTACCAAAAAGTAACGATTGGGTTCCTGTTTTTATCGGCGCAGATCGTAAAGTCCTACAGTCCTTCAAGATAGAATCAGCAACAGACCAAAATACAGTTGGTGTCTTTATTGCTGACTACCAGCTTGAATATCAAGGCAAGGAATTAATTAACCAATCGAATAGGGTTAACGTATATGAAAACTGGACACGCAAAAGTGAGCATAAGCAGACGTTAGCCGTAAACGATCTAAGCCTGCCTATCATTCTCACCGAATGGAGACACGTTAACGGCACTAAGCGCCGGACATGGCACTTTTACAAAGCCTACGGTCGTCTGTCCAATTCGCCGTTAGAAGTGAAGCTGATGCAGGTATGGAATAATCTCGGTGGTGCGAGCCAACTCAGCTCTGTGTTTGCACTTGCGATCGATTATGAAGATGACGCCCGAGCAACCCAATTACTGACCTCCTTTATGAAAACACACTGGCGCTCCATAGAAAAACAGCACCAACAATCCATACCCGCAGACATTTACACCGAGTAATTTTGATGAATTTTCTGTTTCACCACCTGATCTCCACCCAGGCGCATCTTCGCCCAGAGCATACTGCCTTGGTTCATAAAGAGGTGTCGATCAACTACAGTCAACTGTCGCTGCAGGTTGAGCAGATAGCGGCAGGCCTGACCCAAATTGACCTGGCACATCAGGAACGGGTCGCTGTGTTTCTGCCCAAGCAACCCGAGATGATCACCAGTCTGTTTGCCACCAGTCTCGCCGGCGGCTGTTTCGTGCCGGTCAATCCGGTGCTCAAACCTCCGCAGGTTCGCCATATCCTGACTGACTGCAATGCCCGGATGCTGATCACCAGCCGCGCCCGCGCCCAGCAACTGCTGCCTGAGCTAGAGCATTGTCACGATCTACGCTGGTTGATTCTAGTCGATGGCGGTGAACTCGACACCCCAAAGTCACTACCCTGTCAGGTTCTCAGCTGGGATAAACTCGGCACAGACGCCTGCGTGGTTCCCAACCGATCGAGCACCGACAGCGATATGGCCGCGATTCTGTACACCTCTGGCAGTACCGGCAAACCCAAGGGCGTGGTGCTGTCGCACCGCAACCTGATGGTCGGTGCCCAGAGTGTCTCGAGCTATATCGGCAATCATGAGCAGGATCGTATCCTGGCGGTCCTGCCTCTGAGCTTTGATGCGGGGCTGAGCCAGATCACCACCGCTTTCGCCAGTGGTGCCTGCGCCGTGCTGCTGGACTACCTGCTACCCAACGATGTCATGAAACAGGTGGTCAAACACCGTATAACAGGCATCACCGCCGTGCCGCCACTATGGCACCAGATCGCCAACCTCAAGTGGACATCGGAAGCGGCACAATCGATCCGCTATTTCGCCAATACCGGCGGTCATATGCCCCAGAGTCTGCTCGACAAACTGCGAGGTACCTTTGCCCAGGCGCAGCCCTTTTTAATGTATGGCCTGACCGAGGCGTTCCGCTCCACCTACCTGCCGCCGGCGGATATCGACCGTAAACCTGGTTCGATCGGCAAGGCGATCCCTAACGCCGAGGTGTTGGTGCTGCGCGAAGATGGCAGCGAATGCCTGCCCAATGAGATTGGTGAACTGGTGCATCGCGGACCGCTGGTGAGCCAGGGTTACTGGAACGATCGGGCGCGCACCGCCGAGCGGTTTAAACCGCTGCCGGCGCGCGCATCCGGGCTGGTGTTTGAAGAGCTGGCGGTCTGGTCAGGCGACAGCGCCAAACGCGACGCCGAGGGCTACCTCTACTTCATCGGCCGTCAGGATGAGATGATCAAGACCTCCGGCTACCGGGTCAGTCCCGGGGAGATCGAAGAGGTCGCCTATAGCTCTGGACTGGTCGAAGATGCGGTGGCTCTGGGTATTTCCCATCCTACACTCGGCCAGGCAATCCTGCTGCTGGCAACCCACTCGACCCGAGAATCGTCAGAACTGACCGCCAACCTGCTGCAGCGCTGCCGCACCGATCTACCGAGCTTTATGGTGCCGCAGGCGATCATCACCAGTGACCTGCCACTACCACGCAACCCCAACGGCAAATTTGATCGCAAGCAGCTGGCCGAGATTTACCGTGATCATTTCACACCTGCCCCTGCCCTCTAAACACTTCATTCAGTTCAGCTAAGAGCCCGGTAATTCACTATGACCGCTAACAAGCCGATACATCACAGCCACTGGCCCAACTGGCAGCAAGGCCAACCCCTGGTCAATAACCGAACGCTGGATCAGATCGCCGCCATCGCCGGACAAACACCCTTTTATGTCTATGACAAGACCCGGATCATCGAACGGGTATCACAACTGCGCCAGGCACTGCCCTCGCGGATCAAGCTGCACTATGCGATCAAGGCCAACCCTATGCCAGCGGTGGTGCATCTGCTGGCGGGGCTGGTCGACGGCCTAGACGTAGCCTCACAAGGTGAACTCAAGATCGCCCTGGCAACGGAGACACCTCCAGCGGAGATCAGCTTTGCCGGCCCCGGCAAAGGCAAACACGAAATTTTGGCGGCGGTGGCAGCCGGTATCGTGGTCAACGTTGAATCGATGTTGCAGATCATGCATCTCTGCGATGCGGCTAAACAACTCGACCTGCCTGCCAGAGTGGCGCTGCGGGTCAACCCGGCGTTCGAGCTTAAAGCCTCGGGGATGAAGATGACCGGCGGTGCAAAACCCTTTGGTATCGACAGCGAGCAGATCCCGGCGGCCGTGGCCCTGTGTCGGCAACAGGGCATCGAACCCGAAGGGTTGCACCTGTTCACCGGCTCGCAAAATCTCAAACCTGAAGCGATCTGTGAAGCGCATAGCGGCGTGCTGCGTCTAGCGGCAGAGCTTATTACCGACAACCAGTTACAACTGCGTTTTATTAACATCGGTGGCGGACTGGGGATCCCCTATTTCCCCGGCGAGAAACCGCTGCAGCTGGAATCGATCGCCGCCAACCTCCAACAGGAGTTAGACCAGATTCAGCCCTTGATCGCCACGACCGACATCGTTATGGAGTTGGGGCGCTATCTGGTGGGTGAAGCAGGACTATACGTCTGCAGGGTGATTGACAAGAAAGAGTCACGCGGCACCACCTATCTGGTCACCGACGGCGGCTTGCACCACCACCTCTCCAACTCGGGAAATTTCGGTCAGGTGATTCGCAAGAACTACCCGGTCGATGCCTGCCCTGCGTCTCTTACCAAGGAAAAAGAGCTGGTCACTATCGTGGGCCCACTCTGTACTCCGCTGGATATCGTTGCCGATAAGATGGAGCTGCCTCGCTGCGAGCTCGGCGATTTGATCGTTGTTCGGCAGTCCGGAGCTTATGGCCCCAGTGCCAGCCCGCAGGGCTTTCTGAGCCATCCCCAAGTGACTGAACTGCTGCTCTGAAGCATACCCCGGATATGTATTTGTGATTACTAACGCAAGAGGCTCGTGTTTGAATCGATTCTCTTTGACCTGCCTGAGACCGGCGCAGGATAAAACAAATACGGGTTGGCACAGAGGTAAATATCCCTATAATTTGCCACTGGATAGACACTCAGTTGCAAATATCACGGAAGTTTAGCTATGAAGCAGCGCTCAAAAAAGCTTGAACAGGCTCTCAATATTGTTGATCGCCGTGAGTTAATAGAAAACCCTGACACTTGGTGGCAAGGATTTTCTGTCCAAAATGCGCAGGCAGTCACTAAACATCTCCGCAGCCTTCCAGGAGCGACCACAACATTTCACATTGGCGTGATCCACAGCTATACCAGCGATCTTCTGGACCCTTGGCTGGATATGCATGCATCTGTGCACGGGATACTACCGACAATTTTTCATGCTCCCTATGGTTTCAATATCCTGGAATCAGCCGCCAACTCCAGTCTGGCGAAATTCAACCCACAGCTAACGCTCTTCTTGCTTCAAAGAGAAGATCTGCACCCGGATCTAAGCCGATCGATTAGTGCACAGGACTCAGAAAGCAGAATTCGTATTGCTCAGGAGACTGTAGAGCGATTGCTCCATAACCTGAGTCTTTTCCGTAAAAGCTTAACGGGTGAGTTGATTGTAAGTATTTTACCATCGCGTACTGCACCCGCTTTAGGTGATTACGATGCTCAGGCAGATCAATCCGAACAGGGGTGGTGGGCAGCACTTCGCAGTACACTCGCGGCACGTTTTCGTGAACAGCTTGATTCGGCAACCCTGTTCGATGATGAACAATTGATCCAGCAGCTCGGACGCGAACATTATTTTGACGCGCGTTTTTGGTACAGCTCCAAATTCCCCTTTACGCAACATGCGTCATCACATTTTGCCAATAGAATCATCACTCAGGTCGTATTAAAAACCACACCCAAAGTGAAGGTCATCGTCTTGGATGCTGATAACACGATTTGGGGGGGGATCGTTGGGGAAGATGGGCCCCAGGGTATTGCACTGGGTCCTGAATATCCTGGCAGCGCATTTATGGATTTCCAACGCCGGCTATTGGAATATCAGCAGCGAGGCGTGCTGTTAGCTCTATGCAGCAAAAACAATCCTCAGGATGTTGAAGAGATACTCGCTAAACACACACATCAACTATTACGTGAAACGCATTTCGCAGCTCAGCGGGTAAACTGGTTACCTAAGTCAGAAAATATACGATCGCTTGCCAAAGAACTCAATTTAGGCACAGATTCATTTGTTTTTGTGGATGATAGTGATTATGAATGCGCGCTCGTCAGACGTGAGCTGCCTGAAGTAACTGTCATTCAGACACCCCGACGACCCACAGATCTTGCGGCCTGTCTTGAGCAGGTGACTCGCCTACAGATCAACTCCTTGACCCTAGAAGATCTGCAAAAGACTCAGATGTATGCTCAAGAGCGCATAAGGCAAGAGCACCGTACTCAGACTCAGAGACAGACCGGAGATCTGAACGGGTATCTCGCATCACTGGAAATGCAGATGACGGTCACCTTCGATGATCCTCAACAATCCACACGACTGGCGCAGTTGACACAAAAGACCAACCAATTCAATCTGACGACCCGACGCTACGATGAACAACAGATCAGCGCTTTTATAGACTCACCGGCTTGGTTGATTGCCTCCTTCTCGCTCAAAGATATTTTTGGCGATAGCGGTGTCGTTGGTTTTGCTCTAGTACATCTAGACAACCCCAATGAAGGGTTGGCCACTATCGACAGCATGCTGATGTCCTGCCGTGTGATTGGACGCCGAGCCGAATCCGCTTTTTTATATACGCTGCTGCGTCAACTTTACCAGAGTGGAACACACCAAGTGCAGGGGGAGTTTCTTTCGACATCCAAAAACATGCTTGTTAAAGATTTTTATGCGGACCACAATTTTATCGCACAAGATGAATGCGTCTATCAGCTGCTTCTCTCCGAAAAATTGGATGCTATGCTCGCTGAGATTCCTATCCAAGTTATCTCACCTGCCCGCTCCTAACTGACCCCCTAAGTGAACCCGATCATGAATCTACTTGACCAAGTACGCCAAGTTATAGCCGAAACGATTAATCTTCCAGAAGCCGATATCAATGAACTAAGTTCCACAGAAACGCTTGATAAGTGGGATTCACTAGCTCAAGTCAACCTGATGATGGCTATTGAACAAGCCTTTGATCTCGAGCTTGAAGTAGAAGACTTTGTAGAGCTCAATTCGGTCAGGAAAATTGTTGAATTTATTAATACGTCTGCTTAGAAAAGGTCAGATATGAGTTTGTTTCATAGGGCATCAGATTTCATGCTGCAGAATCTGCCCGATAAGCATTTCAGAACCCTACGCTCTTCGTATTTCACAGCGCGGCGTAAACTGGCGCCAATCACCCGTCTAATGCACGGTACTTTCGATGCACAACAGCTTAGAGCACATTTAGAGCAACATCTGGACGGCGATTTTGAAATATTAATGGTGCATGGCTCCATCAACAGGATGCTTCCAGCCTACACGGGCAACGCCTTGGAACTGGTCAACATGCTGATCGACTTTTGTGGACCCGATAGAACACTGGTCATGCCGGCATTCTTTTTTGGCGATCCGAAGGTCGGATCGGTGCAGCAGACCTTTACCGCTAATCCACGTTTTGATCTAAAGAGAACGGCCTCTCAGATGGGCCTGTTTACCGAGCTTTTTCGCCGTTCAAAGGGTGTAATGCAAAGTCACCATCCGGTTTATCGGGTCGCTGCACTGGGTCCCTTAGCCGCAGCGTTGACTCAGACAGCAGCAGACAAGCCTGCTGGCTTAGGTGAGGGATCCCCCTTTGATTTCATGGCTACCCACAAGACACAGATCCTGGGTATAGGAAAATCCTATCATGTCATGACCCAGGTTCATCATGTTGATGAACTCTTAGGTGAGGCTTTACCCGTACCTAGGCTACCGCTGGAAAAGAGAAAAACGATTGATGTGACAGTCTTTGATCGTCAGGGGGAGTACCCCGCCACACTGACGGATAGCGGCATACAGTGGCGCTTTAACATCGATAAATTACCAAAACTGCTTGAAAATCAAGAGTTACAGGTCTGGAAATTTTGCAATGTTCCCTTGTTTAGCGCAGATGCAAGACGCGTAACCGAACGCCTCGTTGCTCAAGCCCAAAAAGGGAACAGCCTCTATGATCCCGTCTAGTTACTCGCTACCGTATCCAGAGCATCGCCAAGCGATAAGGGCAGTGCCTTCAGCATGACATCCAATGCAGACTCGCAAGCAATAGGGATAATGCTTGCAGTTTGGTCTGTTAACACACGCGGCAAACGTAGACAAACAAAGCGGGAGTTCGGATAGCGAGTAGCTAGTTGTCCACAGAAAACCTCTGCGGCACCTTTGGCAGTAGCATATTCTGCAAAACCCCGTTCAGGCGAAACCACATACTCTGAAGATGGATAGAAATATGTGACGCTCTCCGCAGGCTCAGCCTGTTTTTGCCGCCAGGTCACGATATTACTGAAGGCATTGATGTAGTAAGTTAAAAATCGCTGGAACAACGCATCAGACCATTCGGAACTGCGGTTTGCATCAATATGGGGGGATGCAAAGTAATATATGTGTGTCGGCAGCTCCGCCATGTGCGGCAACTGATCCAGACAGGTCACATCTAACCTGATCCTGGTGCAGGAACCGCCACCCACATTGATCTCATCGGCAACCCTGCAAGCCTCCGCTTCTCCCTGATGGTAGGTTAGGGTCACGGAGGCACCGCCGGCAGCCAGCAGCTTGGCAGTAACTTCGCCAAGACCACGAGTCCCCCCCACGACCAGTGCGCGTTGTCCCTGATATTCATTGCCTGCTGACCTGCCCCGTACCTCTTCATAGTCAGGTTGAATCACCGGTTTGGGGCGAAAAAATGTAGTCAAAACCCCCTCTAAACCTTCTGATTTCACAGCTATGTTCAAAAGTTTAACTCTAGCGTCAGCTTTGCTTGTAAAGTAATGGAGCTTTCCGCCTTTTTCACCCGGCGCATCGAAGTTCAAACTAAGACCAGAAAAAATAGAGTGCAATCCAGGACAACGCATCCCAACAACCCGCGTAGTTGATAATATCTGGGCTAATTGGATAGGTGGAAAGGAGCGGGCAAGTCGCGGAAATAAACTAGCCAGAACATCTAGCTCCAGATAGAGACCCAGCGTCCCAGATGGATTAACCGGTGGAAACTCCTGCTCCAGCGGAGCCTCATGAGGAGGGCAGTTATTCTCTAGATCTATTATCTGCACAGGGGTGTGAGCTGATTTTAATTTTAGCTTAATATCTATAATTGACCGGTCATCGCAACTTGCAGATATACTTAACAAGTAATCGTCCGGATTATAGCTACTGCTATAAATAACTTCGTGACCCACCCAAGCTGGATTCTGAAATCGGCCCCGCAAACTTAGAATCGAAAGTGATGTTAGCTCAGGGAGTGCGGCGAGCGATTCATCAATAACTCTTAATAGGTGATGAACGCCATGAATTACAGGCCGCCCGAACTGTAATCGACGCGCATAATTCCTATCGACATGCAGAGGATTGAAATCACCAGACAACTTGGCAAACAGATCATTTTGTCCTTGCGATATAATGAAAGATCCCGAGCACTCAATCACATTTATGATCCTTTCTAAAAAATAATTTAATATCTACAACACGATCAAAAACAGTTTCAGACCAGCCACGATACATCGACTTTCGTTGTTCAGTCACCTGACCTAACAGCCAGACAGTACAGAGCACTGATGCCCATATCGAGATCAGGAAAAACGGTGCGCTTGGATCTCCGTTGATAATTGTTTTAAATAGCCAAATCAATGGCTGATGGGTCAGATATAAAATAAAAGTAAAACTAGCAACATATTGAATGGGGCTGGCTATCGGTAACAGAACACTGGAAAACCTATGGCTAATTGCTTTGAAACCTGCAAAATTACAAAACACAATTATCGCCAGCAAATAGTCACTTAAAAAAGATTTAGAATATGCCAACTCGCGATAATTATCACTACCGATTAAACTTTGCAACCATTGCCGACCTAACAGATCCCTAATATCAAAATAATGAAACAGCACCACTAACACAAGGCTCAATACAAACAGAAGCCACCCTGCAGACTCCCCTAATGAATTAAAGAAACGACTTCTGTATAGATAGACACCCATCCACCATATCGGAGCTAGCAGAATAACTTTTGGACCAAGCAGTAGACAAACAAAAATTAACACTATAATTTTTGTTTTTCCTGTTAAAAAAAGTGTTATTCCAAAAAGAATATAATACCAAACCTCGTAATTAAGAGACCAAAAAGGAACGTTTGAATATGTAGTTATAGAGATAGTCCATATTTCATTTAAAAAGAACATACTCGACAAGAATCGAACCACAGCATAATCATATGTCGAGTTTGCACTATAAAAATCCGGATTAAGCATCTCACCTATAAAGTCCGACATCAGCGTTACGACAAGCGCGATGGGTACAACAGAGTAAATACGGGCTATTCTACTGACACTATACTTTTTTAGGGTTATTTCCTTAGTAGAAGATACATACGCGATCACAAATCCTGAAAGAATAAAAAAAATCATAACCGCACTGTGGCCTAACTGCGGTAGGGGCTCTGTAATTATCCCTCTGTGGTTGGAGTGATTAATCACAACTAAACATGCTGCTAAAAAACGCATTAAATCCAGATAAAGAGAAAACTCCTTCTTCATAGCACTACAGTCCCATATTCTTATTCATGCGTATTTTATTTTTCTTAGAAATTGCTCAATATATCTTAAACCTACCTGATCTATTCTCGTCTTAGGAGGAATGGGTTGAACACAATCCTTCACCAGAGATTTTTTAAAACCTTTGACCTGATACCTATCTCTATTCTTGTCAAGATAATGGCATAGTTTCACAAAGCGTCGAGCTACAATCTCATCCACAGAGCTCTTGTCTGGGGATAGTAATTCAAAATTGTGGCTAACAATCACTACCGAGTCCCAACCTGAATCATGAGCAAATTCTAAATAACGAACTAACTCAGGGTATGAGAGCGCCGTAATTTGAACATTACGGTATCCCTTTCCGTCGCCTGTCCGATATACAGACACTGGGTAGATACAGACACCCTCTTCCGTTTTTGGCTGAACCAGCAACTCATCGGGAGAGAGATCATGAACACCATTAATGGCATCCAGGTTGTAGCTTGTATCAAACAAGATACCATTTCGCTTCAGCGCCTTTAGTGTGGCCCGATTAGCCCCATAGCTTCCAGCTCGAAACGCATTAGCCCGCCCCCCTCCTGCGTCCTCTAGTCTCTGCAAGCCCCATTGGATTAACTTAAACTGCTGATCTTCATTCAAAAGCGTGAGCAGAGGCGTTTTACTTATCACTTCTTCTAGGAGACTCGGGCGTGCTTCATTGATCCATTCAGAATGCAGGTGTAATTGAATTTCTTGATCTTTGTCTCGGATAAGACCGACTATTTCTTCGAGAGCCCCAATACCAAAACGCGCAGAGAATAGGGGCTCTACAAAAAAAACCCCTTCTAACCCATGTTCCTGCAGGATAGATAACGTTGCTGGCAGCGCATAGTCACCCTGCTTCGTGGGTCCATATATATATTTACGGAACGCTTCTGGAAAAGATGCGTCGACATTATTCCAATCGCCACACCAGATCTCAGTATCAATCGTAATATACACATCCAGCATAACCGTGCTTTCCTTGTCACTAAATCAGGTTGATCTATTTTTATACAACATTAACGGCACCGGCGGTGCCGCTCAAATATTACGTAGTAGAGCTGAGGTCAAGGTGGTTGTCAAAGTGATAAGCGAGAACCCTTTCCAGCTGTGCTACATCAGCATCTGCGATGCACGGGGGGATAGGTTGCGAGATCAATACCCGCGAACGCGGTAAAGTAGTCGGTGAGTGGCTTTAGAGGGAACGCACCGGAAACACAATCTCTGGCCAAGCGCCTGTCCGCACGCCAATAATCATCGATGATTCTGGCACCCTAACCCTGCAGCTTCAGTGCTCGCCGATACTGACCGCCCGTAAAACCCATCATTGCGCTTCTGTTGATGAGTATTCATGAGTAAACTCCTGGTTAGTCATGCTCATAGTAGAGATTCAGGAGCTTATTGGGAGCTGGATAAATGTTCCTGCCGCATAGCGGCTTCGTTCAACAACTTAAGCAAGGAAGGGGCTTCAACAACATGGTAACAAGCTACAAGACAGTTTGCGTGATCGGCTTGGGTTACATCGGTCTGCCGACAGCGTCCCTTTTGGGCACCAAGGGCTACCAGGTGCATGGCGTCGATGTCTCCCAGAGTGTCGTAGACACCATCAATAGTGGCGGCATCCACATTGTCGAGCCGGATCTGGATATCCTGGTGAAATCCGCCGTCGGCGCAGGCAATCTCAAAGCCGGATTAGAACCGGTTGAATCTGACATCTTTATCATCGCCGTGCCCACCCCGTTTAAAGACGATCATCAGCCAGACCTGAGTTATGTCGAGCAGGCCACCCGGACGATCTCGCCCTATCTCAAACCCGGTAACCTAGTCATTCTCGAATCCACCAGCCCGATCGGTACCACCGATGAAGTGGTGGCTAAGATCCTGGCCGAAGAGGGCCACGGCACCGATATCTTCATCGCCCACTGCCCCGAGCGCGTCTTGCCGGGGCGTATCCTGATCGAGTTAGTGCAAAATGACCGTGTGGTCGGCGGCATCAACGAGGAATCTGCACAGGTAGCGGTCGACTTTTACGAGACCTTTGTCAGTGGCGAGGTGCTGGCCACC
>TARA_R110001583_G_scaffold71180_1_pt1 | contig 44832 bp, 38 predicted proteins | sample TARA_R110001583 | Tara Oceans TARA_R110001583 (sample SAMEA4398432) | marine metagenome | biome: Polar Biome; feature: [MES] marine water layer (ENVO:01000295) within the mesopelagic zone...; material: water (ENVO:00002006), including particulate matter (ENVO:01000060) such as...... | reverse complement strand
ATCACAAACAAATTATATGCAACTAACTACTGACCTCTATAATATAGATTATGGCTTAGATGTAAATTATAAACTTTACAACTATTTTAAATTTGTTGAATACAAATACAAACAACAATTTTAACATTATTCTTTAACAGCCTTTAACCTGAAATTCCTGCTATTAAGAACCAATAATAATCTCAATTTTTGAAGCTGATATTAAGTTTTCATAATATCATATTTAAAAAATGGAAATATATACTATTTTAAATACAAAAAAGCCGTTCAAAAAATTGAACGGCTTTTTAAATATATAATTTATATGATATTCAACTTATAGTTGAGGACCAGCAGCTACTAAAGCTTTTCCGTCTTCATTATCTGTATATTTCTCAAAGTTATCAATAAACAATCCAGCTAAATTTGTAGCTTTTCTAGTCCATTCAGATGCATTGGCATATGTATCACGAGGATCAAGAATGTTAGTATCAACACCTGGTAAAGCAGTTGGTACTTCTAAGTTGAAAATTGGCATAACTTTAGTTTCCGCTTTTTCAATAGAACCATCTAAAATTGCATTGATAATTCCTCTTGTATCTTTAATAGAAATTCTTTTACCTGAACCATTCCATCCTGTGTTTACTAAGTAAGCTTCAGCTGCGTTAGCTTTCATTTTTTTTACTAATTCCGCACCGTATTGTACTGGGTGTAAACTTAAGAAAGCGGCTCCAAAACAAGCTGAAAATGTTGGAGTTGGCTCTGTAATTCCTCTTTCAGTACCTGCTAATTTCGCTGTAAAACCTGATAAGAAGTGATATTGAGTTTGTTCTGGTGTTAATTTAGAAACTGGAGGTAAAGTTCCAAATGCATCAGCCGATAAGAAAATTACTTTTTGAGCGTGACCTGCTTTTGAAGGCACTGTAATATTCTCTATATGATTGATTGGATAAGAAACACGTGTGTTTTGTGTTACTGAACCATCAGTAAAATCTAATTTACCATTAGCGTCAACAGTTACGTTTTCTAAAAGAGCATTACGTTTAATTGCTCCAAAAATTTCTGGTTCAGCATCTTTATCTAAATCAATAGTTTTTGCATAACATCCACCTTCAAAGTTAAATATTCCTTCATCATCCCATCCGTGTTCATCATCTCCAATTAACTGACGATTTGCATCAGTAGATAAGGTGGTTTTACCTGTTCCTGATAAACCAAAGAAAATAGCAGTATCACCATCTTTACCAACGTTAGCTGAACAGTGCATAGATGCAATTCCTCTTAATGGCAAATAGTAGTTCATCATAGAAAACATACCTTTTTTCATTTCACCACCATACCAAGAACCACCAATAATTTGAACTTTTTCAGTTAAATTAAATACTACAAAATTTTCAGAGTTTAATCCTTGTTCTTTCCAGTTTGGATTTGTTACTTTAGATCCGTTCATTACAACGAAATCTGGTTCTCCAAAGTTTGTTAATTCAGCCTCTGTTGGACGAATAAACATATTTGTTACAAAGTGCGCTTGCCATGCTACTTCAACAATAAAACGTACTTTTAAACGGGTATCTTCATTTGCACCACAAAAAGCATCAACAACATATAATTTCTTACTTGATAATTCATCAATAACTAAACCTTTTAAATCATTCCAAATAGCTTGAGTTGTTGGTTTATTATCATTAGGTGCTTTTTCAGAATTCCACCATAAAGTATCTTTCGTTACATCATCTTTTACAATAAACTTATCTTTAGGAGATCGCCCTGTAAATTTTCCTGTCATTACATTCACAGCTCCAAGTTCTGTTAAATACCCTTTTTCAAAACCTACTAAACTAGCATCTAATTCATCATGGTATAATACATCATAAGATGGATTATAAACAATTTCTTTTACGTTTTTAATTCCTAAGTCTGTGATAGACGACTCAATTGATTTTTTAAGAACTCCCATTAATTGTTATTTAATATTTATTAGTTATTTCGTTTTGTTTCTTTAACAAATTTCCACTTAATTGAGTTTAAATTATATGATATTTATCATTAAACCCTATTAATTCACTAAAACGCATTTGGCTACTTAATCACTTTATTTTCAGTATTTTACAATTAAAATTTAATCGTAATAATTTCACGAAAACGTTTTCGGTTTATCATAAAAAAAATGTTTTTTTTTGTTTTTTTTATGATAAAATTGTAAGCAAATATATATCTAATTCCACAAGACAACAAACATTTTTTAATTGATATTCATAAAAAATTATTTCTTTTTTATAAATGAAAATATCATTCTTAACCAGCCTAAAATAAAAAACAACCCTCCTAAAGGTGTAACAAACCAAATACTTTTAGCATTAACACCAAAAGTGATTGCATATATTGACCCCGAAAATAATAATATTCCTATAAAAAACAGGTAACTAATACTATTTTTAGTGCTATTATTAAATTTTGAATATGTATTTACAAATAACAAAACAATAATATGATACATTTGATAACGTACTGCTGTTTCAAAACTTTTTAATTCACTAATGCTTAAGATTTCTTGAAGTGCATGTGCTCCAAATGCACCTAACACAATTGTTAAAGCTCCAAAAAAAGAAGTAATTACTAAATTCTTATTCATGTATTTATAGTTTTATAAATGCAAACTTAAAATTTATCATTTAATATTTCATATATTTAATTAAAATATAAAAATTATGGAAAGCAACTCAAACTCATTGGTTCCTGTTTTAACAGCAAGTTTAATTCATCAAATTCACATTGCTAAAACTTTGTTGGCTAGTCATGGCATTAATAGTTATATTTTTGATGAAAATATAGCTACGTCTATTGGTACAGCATTTGTTGAAGGTTATAAATTAGAAGTTAATAATTCTGATTTAGAAAAAGCGAAAAAAATCTTAGATGAAGTAAACTTAGATGATGATTAAATTTGTATTTTCGTTTTTATAGAAAAAATAAATACTATGAAAATGAGAAAAATTTTATTAATTGGAGCTGGTCGTTCATCTTCATCTTTAATAACTTATTTACTTCAAAAATCCTTTTCTGAAAGATTATATATTACAATTGCTGATGTTTCATTAGAACATGCAAAGAGCATTGTTAAAAATCATGAAAATAGTACAGTATTATCATTAGATATTTTTAATGATTTTGAAAGACAAAAAGCTATAAAAAATGCTGACATTGTAATATCAATGCTTCCAGCACATTTACATTTAAATATTGCCAAAGACTGTTTACTTTTTAAAAAAAGTATGGTTACTGCTTCTTACATTTCAAATGAAATGAAAGCATTGAATGATGAAGCAATTAAAAACAACCTAATTTTCATGAATGAAATAGGTTTAGATCCAGGAATAGACCATATGAGTGCGATGCAGGTTATTGATTCTATAAGAGATAAAGGTGGTGAAATGTTACTTTTTGAATCTTTTACAGGTGGTTTAGTAGCTCCTGAATCAGATAACAATTTATGGAATTACAAATTCACTTGGAATCCTAGAAATGTTGTATTGGCTGGGCAAGGAGGAGCTTCTAAATTTTTGCAAGAAGGAAAATACAAATACATTCCATATCACAAATTATTCCGAAGAACAGAAATTTTAACTATTGATGGATATGGTAAATTTGAAGGTTACGCTAACCGAGATTCATTAAAATACAACAGTGTTTATGGGTTAGATGATATTTTAACTTTATATCGAGGAACAATTCGAAGAGTTGGATTTTCAAGAGCTTGGAATATTTTTGTTCAATTAGGAATGACCGATGATAGTTATACTATTGAAGATTCTAAAAACATGAGTTACCGAGACTTTACAAATTCTTTCTTAGCATATAGCCCAAGTGACTCTGTAGAGTTAAAATTACGTCATTACTTAAAAATTGACCAAGATGATATTATTTGGGAAAAATTATTGGAACTTGATATTTTTAACCCAATCAAAAAAGTTGAATTAGAGAATGCTACTCCAGCTCAAATTTTAGAAAAAATATTAAAAGACAGTTGGACACTAGAAGAGAATGATAAAGATATGATTGTTATGCAACATTTATTTGGATACGAATTAAATGGCAAAAAGCACCAAATTGAAAGTAGTATGGTATGTATTGGTGACAACCAAACTTATACCGCAATGGCAAAAACTGTTGGCTTACCCGTTGCAATAGCAGCTTTAAAAATATTAAATGGCGAAATTACAACTCCGGGTGTACAAATTCCAATTGGCAAAGAAGTTTACGAACCAATTTTAAAAGAGTTAGCAGAAAACGGGATTGTATTTACAGAAAAAAACGTTCCTTATTTAGGTTACAATCCTGAAGTAATAACGGGGTAAATCATGTATTTTTATTGTAACTAAATTACTGAAATTCTAAAAAAAAAAGAAAAATTTAATGTCCTAAATTATTAGCTCCTTTATTCACCTATTACATTTTTATTTTTCAGCGAAATGGCATAATATGTATTCATTCATTTAAGAATACATATATTATGTTTTGATAATCAACTAATTATAACTATATTAGTAAACATCAAACAATCCCTGTTTGCTATGAAAAAGAATAAAAAAACTTCTTTATTAATTGGAAGTATCCTTGTTATTTTAATTATTACAAGTCCTTACTTACTTTTTATAAATAAAATTATCCCTCCTGATATCACTCAATTGGATACTATATTTGGGGTTATTAAGGCAGGTTATTATGGGAGTGTACAAGTCTATATTTATTGGTTTTTTTCCAAATTTGTACCTCTTTTTTTGCTGATACTATTATTTATTGCCAACAAAGATTGGTGGGGTGTTGCCCTTTTAGTTCCTATTTCAGTATATCTATTTCAGTTAATCTCTATTGTAAATGATAGTGTTGAATATGTTGATGAAATCGAATTCATTTATACTGTTCCAATATTAGTATTAGTTGTAGTTCCTTTATATTTTATTAGAAGTAAAATTGCAATTTATATAGAGGCCGTTGATTTAAAAAAGGAAATGGATGCCAAAATGGAAGATCCAACAAAAATTGATTGAATCAACCAATAATAAATGGGATGACTTGGCAATTGATTGGGATATCACTATTATAAATAAACATTAAAAGAATAATAGTACTTTCAATTTCAAAAACCGTTTTATTTATGAAATTCTTCGTTATTGCCAAAAGCAACACTACTTTTAGTTTTGTTATTTCCTTAAAATAAACATATCTTAACAATTGTAAAAAAGAAAGATTTTGTCATTCCTGCCAACCTGTTTGCCTTAGGTACAAGCAGGAATCAATAATAACTTTTAAAACAATTAAAATAGATATTAAGGGAATGACTTGTACTTCTTGTGAAGAACACCTAAATTATTCCATACTTCAGCTTGACGGAATTTTAGATATTAATTCATCCTACAAAAATGGCGCTGCAAAAATGGCGTTTGATATAACTAAAACAACCATTGAGGGAATTGAAAAAATTATAAATTCTATAGGTTATTCAACACTTAACATAAAACAGGAATAATTATGAATATAGAATTAAAATCAACCATAACTTGTCCTATATATAGCCACAAAAAAAGAAATGCCAACTGATGCTTGCCAATTTTTCTATACATGTGAGAATTGCAATACCGTTTTAAAACCAACAAAAGGTGATTGTTGTGTTTACTATTCATATGGAAACGTTTCTTGTCCTCCAATACAAAAAATAAAAATTGTGATGATACTAGTTGCTGCTAGTCACATTACATTTTTAAATAAAAATCCTTAACTAATGCTATATATTCTGAAGTGTATGTATGACGTTCTATTTCAATAACCAACTCCGTTCTTTCAATTGGGTTTTCAACAAACGAAAACTGTAACAAACTTCTTTTAATCACTGAATTTTCAGTTCCTTTAACCCTTGTAATTTTGTTTGGATACAGTTTGTATTTTTCAGCGATATTAATGAAGTTGTCCTCTTCATCATATGGAATTATAAAAGCACAACTCCCCTGTATGGAAATCAATTTTGAAGTCCCCTTTAATAACTCATTATAACTTAAACTTTCTGAATGTCGTGCCATTGCTCTATCTTCTGAAAGCTCTTTATATGTAGATGTATAAAAAGGAGGATTTGAAATAATTAAGTCATATTTCTCATCCATTTCATTTGAAAATTCCTGAAATGAAGCATGGTAACAAAACAATCGGTCACCCCAATCGCTTTGCTCAAAATTATCAACAGTTTGAACATAAGCCTCTTCATTTAATTCAACAGCATCAATATTTTCAACATAACAACGTTGAGCCATCATTAAACTAATTAAACCTGTACCAGAACCAATATCTAAAATACTATTAACGGTATCATTTATTTGAGTCCAAGCGCCCAACAGAACACCATCAGTTCCTACTTTCATTGCTGCTTGATCTTGATGAACTTTAAATTGTTTAAAATGAAATGGATTAGACATTTGGTTTAAGTAATAGTACTTTGAATTTAATATTTAACTAACGAAAGGATTCAAATTATTAAAACAAATCCATATTTTTTGAGCGACAAAGATACTCTTTTTATAAGCCAAAAATTCAACATTTTTAGACATAAAATGTATGAATTAAATTATAAAAAAATTAATCTTCCAACGGATACAAAGTAATACTATACCCTAGCCAATTTTGTAATTTACTGTAAATCAATTGCTTATCTTCATTTGAAAAATCCTTAATTCTAGTGCTATGAGAACCTTTTTTTAAAACCATTTTAAGAGCATTCACATGTGGTTTTGGGTTTGGAGCACAAGCTCCCCAAGTGTCATATTCTCCATAAATATACAATGTTTTATTTCCTTTATTTTCTGTATAATCACGAACCTCTTTTATGTAGTTTTCATTAAAAGTTAAATCCACATTTTTTGGTGCAAAACGTAAATTTGTTGGTTCATTTACAACTTTAATTAAATCTTTCACAGGAGCGGTATTAAAACCATAATAGCCAAGTTCCGTCATATGTTGATAATAGGAAGGTAATAAATTGTAATAGGTGTTATCATTATAAAAACTGATTCCAACTATATTATTTATATATTCAAATAATTCTTTAGCTGAAGCACTTTCGCTTGGAATAGCCTCACAATTTCCTCCCCATTGCCAAAATGAAAAAGGAAATTCTAATACAGCATATTCCAAGGCTTCTTCAATAGAAAGTTCCGTAAAGCTCATTTTTTCAAGTTCAGCATACTGCTCAATTTCATACAAAATTTCTTCTCTATGTTCTAAAACTAAACGCTGAAATTTAATGATTTTGGATCTGCAAGCATCGCTTCCAACAGTATTTATATGCTGTTCTGTTCGTGAATCTTCCTGTGTATTTATTAACGGTGCCACATAAGGAACTGCAACATCTACATCATACGGGTATTTAGATTTATAAATTAAAACAGTTTCTCCACCTTTACTTATTCCAGTTGAAATCCATTTATTTGAATACAGCGTTTTTAATTTAGTTACCAATTGATGGTAATCTTCAACAGCTTGATCGTTTTTTAAATATTTCCAAGGAATAGAATCTGGTCTTGATTTTCCATAAAAACGATATTCAACTTGAACCTGATTCCCTTTAAATATTTTACTGAGTTCATAAGTTCTAGGCGAGGCATTATATCCTTCAGTAACTAAAATTGTAGGTTTATTTGTACTTACATGAGATAAATATACAAAATGTTTAAAAGTACCAGCAGCAATATTATTGTGATCTAAAGGCTCATTTAAAACTAATTGATACGCTTTTGTAAAATGATCTTTAGCTTCCATTTTAGTTATTTCAGCATTAGGAAAAAGGTTTTCTAATTTTTGCTCAAAAGTTAAAATTTCAACAGGGCTTAACTTAACAACTCTACAACTTGTTATTGAAAAACTAAGGAGTACAACTAAAATAAGGGATTTATAAAATTTCATGTTTTTTAATTAAAATTGGTAAAAGATAGTAATTGAATATAGTTATTAGTGTACTTTTTTTAGCCTATTTTCACTATATTTTAGCAAAAATAGAAATAAAATAGGTTATTTTATGCTTTCATTATCGCTTCAATATCTTCAATTTCAATGGGCATTGCAGCAGTTAAATTGATATTACCACTTTCGGTTAATAAAATATCATTTTCTAAACGACAGCCAATTCCTTCTTCTGAAATATAAATTCCAGGTTCACAAGTTAACACCATTCCTGCTTCAAACGGTCTTGTATACAATCCAACATCGTGCACATCTAAACCAATATGATGCGCCGTTCCGTGCATAAGATATTTTTTATATAATGGATTATCTGGATCTTGATTTTTAACATCTTCAGCATTTAATAAGCCTAATTTTATTAATTGCTCTTCAACCAAATTAGCCATTCCTTTTTCATAATTTACTGAAATAACACCTGGTTTCAATAATTTTGAACCTTCCTTTAAACAATGTAAAACAGCATTATACACTTCTTTTTGTCTGCTAGAAAATGTGCCATTTACAGGAAAACAACGCGTTGTATCAGAATTATAATTTGCATAACAAACTCCAAAATCCATTAAAACCATATCGCCATTATTACAAACAGCATCATTTGTATTATAATGCAAAGCACACGCATTTTGGCCTGAAGCTACAATTGGCATAAACGCATGACGCTTTCCTCCTTTTTTAATCAATTCATAGGTTAGTTCAGCTTCTAGCTCATACTCAAACATTCCTGGTTTTACTGCTTTTAAAACTCTTTTAAAACCACCAATACTAATATCTGCAGCTTTTTGCATCAATTCAATTTCTTCTTCAGATTTAATTTGACGTAATTCACGTGTGATTTTTGCTGCTCTTTTATAATTATGAAGTGGATATTTTTCTTTACACCAAGCAATCATTCTATCTTGCCTAGTATTCATTTCTGAAGTTACTGTTTTTTTATGCTCGTTATGACCTAAATAAAAAGTATCTGCATCAAATGCCATATATTGAATAGCCAATTCAAAATCTTGCAACCATTTTACATTTTTTATGCCTGAAACTTCAAATCCTTGTTCTTTGGTTAACTTATTACCTTCCCAAATTTTAATTAAATCGCTCGTTTCTTTTACAAATAATAGCGCTCTATTTTCTGGTAATGCAGCATCAGGAAACAATACTAAAATAGATTCTTCCTGATCTACTCCACATAAATAAAATAACTCATTGTTTTGAGAAAACCCCATAACATCATCAGCGTTATTAGGCATTACATCATTAGACGCAAATATTGCAATGGAATTAGGTTCCATTTTTGAAGTAAAATTTTGTCTGTTTTTAATGAATAAAGTTGAAGGAATACGTTGGTATCTCATAGTATAAGCAGTGCTATTTAATTAACTTTTTAAAGATTTAAATTTAATAAAGTTATTTGAATATAAACTAGCTTTTAAAAATTATTACAGCAGAAACTGCTATCATTTTTTAGAAGAAAAAGACTTGAAATTAAATCAATTTTTTTTCAATATATTTTGAATTCATTATTCTTAGAGCTCCCATATATTTCATTTTAAATGAAACAACATCTCCAATTTTATATGCTTTTTTAGTACCACTTAAATCAACCACCAACATATCTGAACTTGCGCCAATAATTGTTATTTTTTTATCTACCAATTCAAGAAAATCTGTTGTTGAAACATCTAACAATCCAATATCTAATATTCCTCTTTTATGAGTTTCACCGTAATCATCTGTATTAATTTCAATTATTTCACCAGAAGGATTTTCTTCTAATTCACCATAAGGCACAATAGGTTTTTCAGTAATTTCAATTATTTCTGCGTGTAACAAAAAAACATCATTTTTCATTTTCGGTAATGTTTTGCCTGTAAACAAATCAACACCAAAAAATAATGTTTCTCCAATTCTAAAGTGGTTAACTCCTTGAGGGATTTGTTTTTTTAGCAACAATGGAATCATTACAGATGAACCACCAGAAACATACTCAATTTTTTTACCAAATTTAGCCTCAATTAATTGCTCATACAAACTTAGCTGAATCAGTTTATCTTTGCTTGGCATAACACCACTTAAGCAATTTAAATTTGCGCCTATACCAACTACTTTTATATTTGGCAACTCAAATATTTTTTTATAAAATTCAAGTAAGTGTTCACCTAAAATTCCTTCGCGTAAATCACCTAATTCAATCATAATAATTACTCGGTGAACTTTGTTTTGTTTTAAAGCTTCTTCCGACAACCATTTGATGGTAGCAAACTCAGTATTAAAACTTACATCAGCATATTTTACTATATTTTTTATACTTCTTTTTGCTGGAGGTTTAATATATATAGTTTCTACTTTTGAATTTATCGATTTTATAATTTTTAAATTAGTTAAACGCGCATCGCTAATTTGTTCCTCTCCTAATGACAGTAGATATTCTAAAAACACTTTGTGTCCGCATAGCATTTTAACTACAGGTGACCATTCTTTATTATCTTTTTTAAAGAGGTCTTGCAAATATTTATAATTAGTTGCTAATGATTTTTTGTTTAATGTAACAAATGCCATAATTTATCTTTTAATTTAAATGTTGTGCCTTTTTAAAATCCATTTTTAAGGCCATTTATTTTAAACTAACTATATAATACTCTTTAAAATCTTTATTTTTTTTGCAATAGGAAAACCCTATTTCAAGCACTAAAAAACAATAATGTCAGAAATTTTTATGATTTATTTTTTTTAAAGCGCATTTCTAAATATTTATTTTCAAATCCTAGCTTTTCATACAAGTGTTTTGCTGGATTATTAGGTTCAACATGTAAAGCAATATCTCCATCAACAATTTCAATTGCTTTTTCCATTATTTTTCTACCCACTCCTTTTCCTCTGGCATTATTATGTACAGCAATGTAAACCAAAATATTTTCAGGAATATAACCCTCCATTCCTGTTTTATTTATTATGGTAACCCCTAAAATTTCTTCTTCATTTTGTAGTACTAAAACATCGCCTCCCAAAGCTTTTTTTGAATCTTCAACAGCAAAATTAAAGCATTTTAAAATATCCTCTTTCTCATCTCCATATTCTTCCAAATGTTGAAATAAAAAATTAACTACCTGTTCTTTTTCTCTAGTTGAAGCCTTATTATTAGTATTAAAAATTTTAAAATTGCTCATATTTTATTGATTCTCTTGATCCTGTAAATGCTGTTTGTAAGAAGCTTTTTCAAGCTGCTTTCTTCTTTTTACAGACTTTTTAGTAAAATGCTTATTCTCTCTCAATTGATTCATCAGCTTTGTATTTCTTGTTTTTCTCTTATAACGTTTTAAAGCTCTATCAATATTTTCCCCTTCTTTTACTGGTATTATTAACATATATCTCTATTTATTTTATTATTATTTCTGCAAAAATACAAAATAGTTTCTATAGAAACTATTATTGAGCGACCTTAATAATTATACATAAACCATGTTTAAAAGCTATTTTACAGGAATTATATTAATATATCAGTCTTTTTTTCTCATTCTGTATTTGGTTTCTATAGAAACGTATTGAATTTTGAAAAGACTTTTTAAAATAAAGATAACGAAAATTTGCTATTCCGCAGGAAATTCTTCAGAAGTAATAATTGGTGAAGCATCTACTTCATCAACTTCCATCAACTCGGCTAATAAATCAATTCCTTCAGTAATTGTTTGTAATTTTTCTGGTGAAAGCGCTTGTAATTTTTCACTTAATTTTTGCTGAAATGTTATAGGAGCAAATTGAAGCAAATCCATTCCGTTAGGAGTTAATGAAATTAGTGTAACTCTTTTGTCTGAAGCCTTTGGAAGTTTTGCAACCAATCCTTTTTTCTCTAATCTACTTAAAATTCCAGAAATGGTACTTGCATTTAAATTTAAAAACGCTTTTAGTTTTGCTGCATTTGTTCTATAATCTTCTTGTTCAGCCAAATATTGTAAACACAACAATTGAGGAATGCTCACTCCTTGCTCCTTTTCAACTCGCTTACTTTCTAGATTAATAGAGCGAACAATTTTTCGTAATTTTATTAAAATATCAATAAAAGTCATGCTTCAAAATTACATAAAAATTGGTTAGCAGTTTTATTTTATTTTTTTTGAAGTATTAAAAAACATCAAAATCATGTACTAAATTGTGTCATTTTTGGGGAAGATTACAAAACTTCTAACCCAAAAAGAATCTTAAACTGATTTTCTTACTGTTATTATTATATTCACTATTAAGTTTCAATAATCTATTTGAAAATTATTTATATCTAACAATACACATCTCCAATATCTTTTACAACTAAACTAGTTGTGCTAATTTCTTTTCATTTTTATAAACTTTTTAAAGTTTTCACACCATCAATTATACGAGAAATACCTAACGTGTTTTCATTTTTCAATTCACATGGCAATAATTCATTTGGCCAACTTTGGTAACAAAAAGGACGAACCCACCTTTTGATAGATTCAACACCAACAGCCGTAAATCTACTATCGGTTGAAGCAGGATAAGGACCTCCGTGAACCATTGCTTGACATACTTCAACTCCTGTTGGAACCCCATTAAAAATAATTCGCCCAACTCTATTTTGAAGTGAGCTTATAATTGATGCATATTTTTCAAGCTCGCTATTTTCAGCTAAAATAGTTCCTGTTAATTGCCCTTCTAAGTTTACTATAATTTCTTCTAACTGTTCCATATTTTCACATTGAACAACCATTGAAAAAGGTCCAAAAACCTCATGATGTAAAGTGGTGCTTTCTAAAAAAGTGATGCCTTCAACTGTTGCAACCACTTGTTGACCATAATTAACTGACACATTATTATTTAGGTTTGCTGTTATTTGCAATCCTTTTTGTTCTTGCATTTTTACTTTGTTACTTTCATAAGCTCCAATAATAGTAGGATGCAACATACAAGAAGGTTCAATTTTTAAAATTTCTTCAGATAAAACATGAATGAAATTAGATAAATCATCTCCCTTAATTCCTAAAACAAGTCCTGGATTGGTACAAAACTGTCCCGATCCTAAAGTGATTGAATTTGCATAAATTTTAGCCCATTCAGCACCTTTATTTTTAGCAGCTTTTGGTAAAATAATAACAGGATTTATACTTCCCATTTCAGCAAAAACAGGAATTGGTTCTACACGTTGAGCAGCCAAATTATACAATGCTCTACCTCCACTAATACTACCTGTAAACCCAATTGCTTTAACTTGAGGGTTTTTCACTAAAAAACCTCCAACTTCAATTCCACTAGAATTTAAATTTGAAAATACACCATTTGGCATTTCTGTTTTTTCAGCAGCAGTTATAATTGCAGCAGCAACCAACTCACCAGTACCTGCATGCATTGGGTGTGATTTTACAATAACAGGGCAACCAGCAGCAAAAGCAGCCGCTGTATCTCCACCAGCAGTAGAATATGCCAATGGAAAATTACTTGCGCCGAAAACAACAATAGGACCTAACGGAACCAACATTTTTCGAATATCAACTTTTGGAATTGGCTGTCGGTTTAAATTGGCTGTATCAATTACCGCTTCAACCCAAGAGCCTTCTTTTACTAAATTTGCAAAACTGCGTAATTGAAGTACCGTTCTTGCTCGCTCACCTAAAGCACGTTCTTCTGTTAAACCAGTTTCTAAACAATACATTTTTATTAATTCATCGCCTAAAGCTACTATCTCGTTTGCTATTTCATTTAGAAATTCACTTTTTTTAACTCCTGAAATTGTTTTGAATATTTTAAAAGCTTTCGTTGATAATTCAACAGCTTGTATGATTTCCATTTCAGTTACTTCTGAGAACACAATTTTGTTTTCAGTATTTGTTTGAGGATTAAATGTTTTGAACTTTACACCTCCCATTGATGTTAATACATTACCAATATAATTTTTTCCTGTAATCATTTTTAGTATTTTATTATTTGTCAATTATGTTGTGTTAGCGATAGAAACGGCATCCTTTTTACATGGTAAAAAGATATAGTGAATAGCGCGACCGCTTGCGGTAACACCCAAATTTATAAATTTTAAATTTGATACTTTTTTGGTTATTTAAACTTGATTTGATAATTGCCATCACACCCATACATTTTTTAATTGCTAAAGATAAACACAGCCAAAAAACAATTTTAAAATCAATACTTTTCCAACACGTTAACTGGTTTAATATTTTGTACTAATTTAGTGTTAAAATTTAACGCTAACAAAGGATTAAACCATTGAAAAATTTATGATTTACACTCAATTTATAATATTATTTTACCTTATTCCTTTTATTTAATAAAAAAAATAGATTAATATTGATGCATATTAAAAAAACATGAAAGTTTTACCTTTTAAAATTCCGAAGCCAGAAAATGTAACTTTATATTTACAAGTATATAAAAGAGAATCATTTTATGAAAAGCTGCATCAGCACAAAGAAATTCAAATAAGTTTAGTTTCCGAAGGAGAAGGAACTTATATTATTGGTGATTGCGTTGGGGAATTTAAAAAAAATGACATTTTTATAATTGGAGAAAACCTACCGCATGTCTTTAAAAGAGATGCCGCTTTTGAAAATGAAACCGAAATGGTTACATTATTTTTTTCTAAAAATTCATATGGTGAAGATTTTTTTAACTTGCCTGAATTTGACCATTTTAAAGATTTTTTTAATGATGTTACATTAGGGTTTGAGGTGCTTTCAAATAAAAAAAGTCTTTCATTATTGATATCGAAAATTAAAACAGCTTCAAAATACAATCAATTCATCTCTTTTTTAGAAATTTTAAATTTAATTACTGAAGCAAAAAAACAAACATTATCTTCACTAATTAACTTAAAAAAATATGCTGGTGATGAAGGGAAACGTATGAGTGATATTTTTCAGTACACGATGAATAATTATCATAAAGAAATAAGTTTAGACCAGGTTTCTGACATTGCGAATATGACTCCAAATGCTTTTTGCAGGTATTTTAAACAACGAACCAATAAAACTTTTGTTAATTTTTTAATTGATATAAGAATTGGAAATGCCTGTAAATTATTAACTAAAAATAACGATTTAAATATTACCGAAATTTCTTATAAATCTGGCTTTAACAATTTAGCTAATTTTAATAGAAAATTTAAAGCAATAAAAGGTGTAACTCCTTCTGATTTTCGTAAAAAATACTAAATAAATCCAAGCTCTTTTTGAAGTTTCTTAGTCATTCCTTTTACAACCAAATTGTACGAATGATCTATTAATTCTTTTATAAAACTATTCGGTATATTGCCTTCAATTTCAATAGTATTCCAATGCTTTTTACTCATATGAAAGCCTGCAATAATACCGTCAAATTCTTCGCGTAGTTCAATTGATTTTTCTGGATCACATTTTAAGTTTACAGTAGTTGGCTGATGCTCCAAACCTGACAATGCAAACATTTTGTTTGCTACTTTAAATACCAAAGTTTTCTCATCAAACGGGAAACATTCTGTTACATATTTCTTTGACAAACAATAGTCTCTAAATTCTTCGATATTCATGATTTTAATTTTATATTATAAATAAATCACTTGCTATTCCATCTGCTAAAAACTTCCCTTTTTTTGTGGTTGTTAAAATTTTCTCATTCTTTAAGTTTAATTGAATTTTTAACAACCCTTTATCTATAAATGTTTGTGAATTTTCCATTAATATTTGTAGATATTTCTCGCTGAATTCTTTTTCAATTTTTAAAAGTGAAACCCCCCAAATAGTCCGCAAACCAGTCATTATATATTCATTAAACCTATTGTTTAATGTAAGTATTTCTGTTTTTAAAGGTAAACTATCCTCTTGCAATTCTTTAATATATTTAGCATTATTTGAAACATTCCAAGAACGTTCAAAACCATTAAAAGAATGTGCTGAAGGTCCAATACCCAAATAGTTGTAACCTAACCAATACGATGTATTGTGCTTTGAAAAATAGTTTGGCTTTCCAAAATTAGATATTTCGTAGTGTACAAAACCTTGTTTTTCGGTTTCTGAGACTAATATATTAAAGTGTTGCAATGCTAAATTTTCATCAATTGGTGGCACTTTTCCTTTTTTAATAAAACTATGTAATGCTGTTTTTTCTTCAACTGTTAGGGCGTAACTTGAAATATGAGAAACACCAAACTCAAAAGCTGTTTTTAAATTTTCTAACCATTTTTGGTCTGTCATATTAGGAACTCCATAAATTAAATCAATGGTGATATTATCAAAATACTGAGTTGCCTCTGCCAAACATTTTTTAGATTCCTTTGCAGAATGTGCTCGGTTCATAAATTTTAAATCATCCTCAAAAAACGATTGAATTCCAATACTTAATCGGTTTATTGGTGATTTTGCTAACTCCTTAATTTTCTGAAGTGATAAATCATCAGGATTAGCTTCCAAGGTAATTTCGGCATTATTAACAACTTTATAATTCTCATAAACAGTGTCAATTAATAGCTGTAATTCTTCAATTGTTAGAAGTGATGGTGTACCGCCTCCAAAATAAATAGTTTCTACTATTTCAAGGTTATTTTCACCTTTTCTAAGTATTAACTCTTTTTTAATTGCGTTTAACAATTCATCTTTTCGTTTTAAGGAAGTTGAAAAATGAAAATCGCAATAGTAACACGCTTGTTTACAAAATGGTATGTGTATATATATTCCCGCCAATTTAATTTAGTATTATTTGATAAATGTACGCTATTAAAAAAAAACTACAAAAAGTGATTTTTGTTACCTTTTAACTGGAATCTGTATTGTATTTTTGAAAAAACCATTAGACTATGTATACACATATTGTTTCATTTAGGGTAAAAGAAGGTGAAGGAATTACATTTGTTGAACTACAAAAATTTGAAGAACTTACAGAAGCAAAACCAGCAGGATTAGATCATTTTCATATTTTTAAAGATAGAAATGAAGAAAACAGATATTTTTTAATTGAATATTGGAATTCTAAGGAAGATAAAGATAAAATGGAAGCTTCAAAAGAACATCATCTTTTTCATGAACAAAGAAAATTAGTTATTGATAAAAAATATGAAACGTATGAATGCGATGTAATTATCTAATTTATTCGTTAACTCTTTTACCATTTTGCTTAACAAAAGCTGCCCAACCAGTATAATTTTTCCCTGAAGTTATGTTGCCACTATTATAAAAGTGACAAACTGCAGCTGCTAAACCATCGGTTGAATCTAAATTTTTAGGCAACGTTTTTAGTTTCAACAAACTCTGTAACATTTTAGCAACCTGCTCTTTACTAGCATTTCCATTTCCAGTAATTGCCATTTTTATTTTTTTGGGTGAATATTCTGTAATTGGAACTTCACGAGACAAACCTGCTGCCATTGCCACACCTTGAGCGCGCCCTAGTTTTAACATAGATTGCACATTTTTTCCAAAAAAAGGAGCTTCAATAGCAATCTCATCAGGATGATACGTTTCTATTAAATGAATAGTGCGTTCAAAAATTAATTTCAGTTTTACATAATGGTCGTCGTATTTTTTAAGTGACAATTCATTTAACTGGATTAACTCCATTTTTTTATTTACAACTTTTATCAATCCAAACCCCATAATGGTAGTTCCAGGATCAATTCCTAATATGATTTTTTCTGAACTCAATTATTTGTTTATTTGTAGAATCAAATGTACAATATCTCACACAAATATAAACGTTCCTTTTTATTGCTATTTAAATTAGCAATTGTGTTTGGTGCCATTTATTTTATATATAAAAGGTTAGCAACAAATCAACTTTTAACAATTACTCAGTTTAAAGAACAATTGTTAGTGCTATTTTCAACTAATATTTGGAGTGTGTTATTGCTATTTTTGCTTACAGATGCTAATTGGCTGTTAGAAATATTTAAATGGAAAACATTGGCATTCGCAGAAAAGAAAATTACTTTTTTTGAAGCTTATGAGCAAAGTTTAAGCTCTTTAACAGTTTCAATTATTACCCCAAATAGAATTGGAGAATATGGAGCCAAAGCACTGTATTTTAAAAAAACTTCAAGAAAAAATATTTTATTTTTAAATCTAATTGGTAATCTAAGCCAATTGATAATAACATTATTTTTTGGTGTGATTGGCGTTTTCTATTTTTTATCCAATTACAAAATTCTAGTACCTAAACTAAATATTTTTAATTTAATATTTATTGTTGCTATTAGTACTATACTATTCATTTTTAGAAAGAAGTTGAATTTCTTCAAAATTAAATCTTACGTAAAACAAATTTCATCAAAAATATATATTAAAACACTTATTTTATCCTTGTTTCGGTACATTGTATTTTCACATCAATTTTATTTTTTAACTTTATTATTTGGAATTGAAGCTAATTACATAACTATTATTAGCCTTGTATTTACTATGTATTTTATAGCCTCAATAATTCCTAGTTTAGCCATTTTTGATTGGGCTGTAAAAGGAAGTATTGCTGTTTGGCTTTTTACTTTTATTGGCGTTAATGAGTTAACAATAGTAACTATTGCTACATTAATGTGGGTTCTAAATTTTGCAATTCCTTCACTTATTGGAAGTATATTTGTTTTAAATTTTAAATTGTTAGAAAAAAAATGATTTATTTAGTACTTTTCATAACAAGTATTTATGTTGTTCTAATAACAGCTTTTCTAATTGGTTTTTATAAAACTCCTTCCTTTAGAAACACAAATACATCTTCAAAAAACACATTTTCAATTGTTATTCCTTTTAGAAATGAAGCTACTAATTTACCCGTTTTATTAAATTCTCTGGCATCAATTAAATATGATAAATGCTGCTATGAAATTATTTTAGTAAACGATAATTCAAGTGATAATTATCGTTCAATTATTAAAAATTTTGGTGAAGAGAATCCAACAATTCAACTAACATTAATCAATAGTAAAAGAAACACAAATTCACCTAAAAAAGACGCTATAAATACAGCTATTGAAACTGCTAAATTTGAATGGATACTAACAACCGATGCCGATTGTGAAGTTCCATTTACTTGGTTACAATTGTTTAATCAATTTATTGAAGAAAAAGAACCCTTATTTATAAGTGCTCCTGTTAAATTTAAAGAGCAATCCTCTTTACTTTTTCACTTTCAAAACTTAAATTTTATAAGTTTAATAGGAAGTACAATTGGAGGTTTTGGAATTAGTAAACCATTTTTGTGTAATGGCGCCAATTTATGTTATAACAAAGCTGCATTTATTAAAGTTAAAGGATTTGAGGGAAATTTTGAAATTGCAAGTGGCGATGATGTTTTTTTATTAGAAAAAATGAAAATTGCGTATCCTACAAAAATCTATTTTCTAAAATCTAAAGATTCAATAGTACTAACAACTGCTGAAAACAGTTTTAATTCATTTTTAAATCAACAAATCAGATGGGCTTCAAAAGCTACAGCATACAAAAGTAATTTCACGAAATTTGTTGGACTATTGGTTTTAACAATAAATTTACTATTAGTTCTACTGTTCTTTTCAGCTATTTTCAATCCTTACCTTTGGAAATTATTTCTTGTGATTTTTATTCAAAAGTTAACAATTGATTTTCTGTTAATATTAAAAACTTCAATATTTTTAAACAGTACAAAATCATTAAAATATAGTGTCTTTACAAGTATTTTATACCCTTTTTTCACTGTTATAACAGGTTTTTTATCTCTGTATAAAAGTTATAATTGGAAAGGGAGAGATTTTATAAAATAACCTACTCTTTTACTTCAAACAAGTTTGTAATAAATCCTTCAGCATTCATCCATAAGTACAAAATAATTAATAATAATATTACTAAAAATAACCCTCTTTTATAATTTGGTTTTTTACGTTTTTTAAATCTTTGTTGTTCCATAATTCAATACTTAATAATTTATTTTGTAGCCCTTAACATTTCTCTTTTTCCTGGAGGACCAGGCAATCTTTCAACAATAAACCCAACAGATTGCATTGCTCTTCTTACACTCCCTTTTGCACAATAAGTTACTAAAACACCTCCCTTTTTTAAAGCTAAATACATACGTTCAAAAATAGCTTCAGTCCATAATTCAGGTTGAAATTGCGCTCCAAAAGCATCAAAATAAATTAAATTAAATGTATTCTGATCCTGAATTTCATTAAAAAACTGTTTACGCTTCATTAAAGAAAATTTTGATGAAATTTCATTCTTAATTTCCCATTCTTGCTGATGCATTTCACTAAAAATATTTGAAAATTCTTCAGCCTTTAACTCCGAAACATAATTAAGTTTTTCAATCTCTTCAGCCGAAACAGGATAAGCTTCAACACCTACATAATCAACTTTTAAATTCAAATTGAAAGCTTCTAAAAAAGTGATAAAACCATTCAATCCAGTTCCAAAACCAATTTCTAAAATTGAGACTTCCTCATTTAAAAAAAGTGATAATCCACTTTTAATAAACACATGTTTAGCTTCCTGTATTGCACCATGTATTGAGTGATATTGTTCATCCCATTCTGGCAAATATATTGTTGAAGAACCATCAGCTGTAATAATTACTTTTCTTTCCAAATTTTCTTTAATTAATAATTTATCAACCTTATTAATGCACTAAATCACACCTGTAAACTATTGATATTCAACTATTTTAAATTGAAATTGTAGATACTGAATTTTTATACTAAAATAACACAACCACACCTAAAAATGTTAATAATGTAATTTTATTTTATTACAACTACCTTTATCTATAATTTTAACCAAATATATTAAAAATAAGGCATGAGCCTTTGATAAATTAATAATTAATAATTAAAAAAAATAAGTAATTTTGTTAAAACTTAATATATACGAACTATGACTTTACAGATTGAAAAAATAGCAAAATCAAAAATTTCTAATATTGATTTTGACTCCTTAAAATTTGGTCAAGTTTTTACTGACCATATGTTTGAATGTGATTTTGAAAATGGCGAATGGGGAACTCCAAGAATTAGACCATATCAACCACTTTTATTTGATCCATCTGCAAAAGTATTTCACTATGGTCAAGCTGTTTTTGAAGGAATGAAAGCCTATAAAGATGATAATGATGATTTATGGTTATTTAGACCTGACGAAAACCAAAAGCGTATTAACATATCTGCTGAAAGATTGGATATGCCTGCTTTTCCTAAAGATTATTTCTTTGAAGGATTAAATACTTTATTGAAAATGGATAAAGAATGGGTGAAAAAAGGAAAAGATAATGCGCTGTATATAAGACCTTTTATTATTGCTACTGAAAATTGTGTTTCAGCATCTTCATCAAATAAGTACAAATTTATGATTATTTGCTCACCTGTTCAATCCTATTATTCAGGTGAAGTAAGAGTTGTTTTTGCCGATAAATACAGTAGATCTGCTGATGGTGGAGTAGGATTTGCAAAAGCTGCTGGAAATTATGCTGGTTCTTTTTATCCTACCAAATTAGCAAATAAAGAAGGTTTTCAACAAGTTGTTTGGACAGATGCTAACAAACACGAATTTTTAGAAGAAGCAGGTGTTATGAATGTGTTTTTTAGAGTAAATGATACATTACTAACTGCACCAACTAGTGAACGTATTTTAGATGGTGTTACTCGTAAAAGTATCATCCAATTTGCAGAAGACCAAGGTATTAAAGTTGAAGTTAGACCTGTAAGAGTAACTGAAATTGTTGAAGCTGCTCGCAAAGGAGAATTATTGGAAATGTTTGGCGCTGGAACTGCAGCTGTTATAAGTCCAATTAGTGCTTTTTCAAATAAAGGAGAAAGCTTTGAATTACCTAAAGTGGAAAATAATTATGCTTCATTCATAAAAAAAGGAATTACAGACATTCAAAAAAATATGGCTGAAGATAAATTTGGCTGGACAGTTAAAGTTCAATAAATCAAAATAGCAAAATTTGATTATCACTTTAAGTTTTTATACATTGCAACAACTAAAACAATCGGATTTTTATCCGATTGTTTGGTATATTATTTGGTTCTAATACCAAAAAAATCATTTATGACGACATTAGAAAAAGCTAAAAATCAGCTACGAGAAAAAGGTTTTTTAGATATAGAACCACCTAAAAGTATTGATTTTGTAAAAGAAATAAAAAAATTACGTAAAAAAAAGAATGCCGTAATTCTTGCTCATTATTACCAAGAAGATGCAATACAAGATATTGCAGATTTTGTAGGTGACAGTTTAGCGTTGGCTCAAAAAGCGGCAACTACAAATGCTGATATTATTGTTTTTGCAGGAGTTCATTTTATGGCTGAAACAGCTAAAATATTAAATCCTTCAAAAAAAGTGTTATTGCCAGATTTAAAAGCTGGTTGTTCACTCGCTGATTCTTGTCCTCCAGCAGATTTTGCTGCTTTCAAAAAAGAACACCCAAATCATTTAGTAGTTTCATATGTAAATACTTCCGCAGAAATTAAAGCAATGACTGATATTGTTTGTACTTCTTCAAATGCTGAAAAAATTATAAATTCAATTCCTAAAGATCAACCAATAATTTTTGCTCCAGATAGAAATTTAGGCGCATGGTTAATTAAGAAAACAGGTAGAGATATGCTTCTTTGGGATGGCGCTTGTATGGTTCATGAAGCTTTTTCAATTGAAAAAATACTAACTTTATACGCTGAAAATCCAGATGCTGAAATAATTGCACATCCTGAATCTGAAGCTCATATATTAAAAGTAGCCAAATACGTAGGTTCAACTTCTGGCTTGTTAAATTATGTAAAAACAAGTAAAGCCAAAAAATTTATTATAGCTACCGAAGTAGGAATTTTACATAAAATGCGTCAGGAATCACCTGGTAAAATTTTAATTCCAGCTCCAGTAAATGATGACAATTGTAATTGTAGCGAATGTTTTTATATGAAAATGAATACAATGAAAAAATTGTATTTATGCTTAAAGCATGAACTTCCTGAAGTTAATGTTGAAGCTGAATTAAGCAAAAAAGCATTAGTTTCTATTGAACGAATGTTAGAACTTTCTAAATAACAATTTCTTTAAATGAACGCTGAAAAAAAAGTACATAAAACCGATTTTCTAGTAATTGGTTCTGGAATTGCTGGTTTGTCTTTTGCACTAAAAACTGCTGCTCATTTTAAAGGTGCTTCCATAACTATTATTACAAAAAACGAAAAAAACGAATCAAATACTAAATATGCTCAGGGTGGAATTTCAACCGTATGGGATAAAACTGTTGATACTTTTGAACAACATATTGAAGATACACTAATTGCTGGTGACGGAATTTGCGATGAAGAAGTTGTAAAAATGGTTGTTGAATCTGCTCCAGATCGTTTGCAAGAGCTTATAGAATGGGGTGCTGATTTTGACAAAACTAAAACTGGAAACTATTCATTAGGAAGAGAAGGAGGCCATTCACAAGATAGAATTCTACACCATAAAGATATTACTGGTGCTGAAATTGAAAGAGCTCTTATTGAAGAAGTTAACAAATCTAAAAATATTGAATTTCTTACATATCATTATGCCATAGACTTAATAACAGAGCATCAGGTTAAAAAGAAACGAACTAAAAGGGAAGAAAAAATAACTTGTTTTGGAGCCTATGTTTTAGACGAACAAAAAAGTATTGTTAAAACATATATTGCAAAAGTAACTATGTTGGCCACTGGCGGTAACGGGCAAGTATATAGTTCAACTACCAATCCGGTTGTTGCCACAGGTGATGGAATTGCAATGGCTTATAGAGCTAAAGCTGAAATTTCAGATGTTGAATTTATTCAATTTCACCCAACTGCTTTATACAATCCAGGAGAATATCCAGCTTTTTTAATTTCTGAAGCTGTAAGAGGTGAAGGAGCCATTTTAAGAGATTATTATGGTGAGCGTTTTATGCAAAAATATGATAAACGTGAAGAATTAGCTTCTCGTGATATTGTTGCTAGAGCAATTGATAATGAACTTAAAAAAAGTGGAACACCACATGTTTATTTAGACTGTACACATATTGATTATGAAGCTTTTAAAAAACACTTTCCAAATATTACTGAAAAATGTTTAAGTTTAGGAGTAGATATTAGAACCAATTATATTCCTGTATCGCCTGCTCAACATTATATTTGTGGCGGAGTAAACATTAATAAAAAAGCAAAAACTTCAATTAAAAATTTATACGCTTGCGGTGAAGTAACAAGATCTGGACTTCATGGCGCAAACAGACTTGCTTCCAATTCTCTTTTAGAAGGAATAGTTTTTGCTCACAATGCCGTTGACAACTTAGCCAAAAGATTTCATAAAATAAAGATGCCTGCAAACGTTCCAGAATGGAATGATAGTGGCGTTGTGAAAAATATGGAAAAGATTTTAATTACCCATGACAGAAATGAGGTAAAAACTATTATGAGTAATTATGTGGGTATTGTTAGATCAAATGAGCGATTATTACGTGCTGAAAGAAGACTTCGTGTATTGTATGAAGACAACAAGCGATTGTATGATCATTCCGAACTTTCAGTTGATTTATGTGAATTACGAAATTTAATTACAACAGCATATTTAATTACACAATTTTCAAAAAATAGAAAAGAAAATAGAGGTGGTTTTTATAGTGCCGATTTAATAAAAAAGGAACTTTAAAAGCTTTTATTGCAAAGATCTACTAAATAATGTTAAGATTTGCTACTAATAATTTTTAAAATATTAGGTTTAAAATAGTTAGGACCTTTTAGTACTTTTCCATCTTCTCTATAAATCGGTTTGCCATCAACTCTTAATTTACTCATATTACTACGCTGTATTTCATTAAAAATTTCTTCAATTTTATGTTGCATCCCGTGTTCTAAAATAGTTCCACACAATATATATAACATATCACCTAAAGCATCTGCAACTTCAACAATATCGTTGTTTTTTGCAGCTTCTAAATATTCTTCATTTTCTTCAGCCATTAAATCAAATCGTAATTTTAGTTTTGAAATTGGTAATGTGGCAGTTGGTTTTTGTTCAAAATCAAGTCCAAATACTTCATGAAATTCCTGAACAGCTTTCAGTTTATTTTTCATTTAATTTATATTTATGAGTCGTAGTTTTTTAATTAAGTTGTAAATCGATAAAGAATATTTGCTGGAACAATTTTTAAAACAAAAGCTACCAATTTCCATCTTTTAGTTATATATGCCTTTTTCTTTTTCTTTTTTATAGCTACATAAATTTGGTTGGTTGCTTTATTTGCTGAAGCCATCCAAAATGTAGTGCCAATTGCCATTGAAGTATCAACAAAACCTGGCTGAATATCTGTTACTACAATATTTGCTTTACTCCTTTTTCCCTTCATCCAAAGCGATTCTAAATAATTAGCTTGAAATGCTTTTGAAGCAAAATATGCTGGAACATGACGATTTCCTCTTATAGAAGCAATTGATGAAATACCAACTAAATGTCCATAACCTTGCTCCCTAAAAAAGTTATAAGCCAATCCATAAACTTTAGTTGCAGCCAAAATATTGGTTTGTAATGTTGGCAATTCTTTTTCCCATTGAAGATTATAGTTTGGGGCACCAACTCCAGAACTATAGACTATTAAATCTATTGTTTTCAACTCCTTTTTCAACTCCGTAAATAACAACTCACAAGAAACTAAATCGGTTACATCGTGTACTTTAATTATATAATTAGATGGGTTTGTTTCTTTAATTTCTAACAACCGTTTTTCTCTTCTTCCTGTTATCACAACTTTGTAATTATCAGCCACTAATAATTCAGCTAATTCCTTTCCAATTCCTGAAGTTGCCCCAATAACTAATGCGTTTTTCATGTGTTTATATTTATTGTTTTTTTATGGTCACATGCTGTTCGCTATTAATCATTCCAATGAGTGAAAAAAAAATTAACATGCTCGTTTCATAATTTATACTATTTTGGTACTAAATTTTATGTATTTTTGATGCTAAATATACACAATATATATGTTTAGTAAAGGACAACTTATTTTTGCGGCTTTATTTGTAATCGTTTTTACAATATCAATGATTTGGAGTTATAGAAAAGATTTAAAAATTCACAAAAAATATTATAAAAACACCTTTATTGTTATTATAGCTGTATTTTTAATTATCGCAATTTTCACACTAATAACTTTTTCAATGCATTAATAGCCCATTTTCATTTAAAACATTGAATGTTTATGGTTTGTTTCTGTTAATTCTTCTTCATTAAATACTATTTTCAGCCCAAATCACCTACTAATTATTATTATTTTTTGAAAAATAAATTTATTGAATTCATAAAAAAACTTTAGAATAAAACAACTCGTTAAACTATCAAAAATTAAAAACTATTTTTTTTATGAATCATTCAAAATTCATATCTTCGGCAACAGTTAAAATTAAAAAATAAATAAACATGTTTCAAAAATTAAAAGGATTTTCACGTGCATTTTGGACAGCAAATATAGTTGAGCTTTTAGAAAGAGGTGCTTATTACGGTGTTTTTATTGTTATAACACTTTATTTATCTAGAATCTTAGGATTTTCAGATATGGAAGCTGCTATGATCTCAGGTTTGTTTTCTGGAGGTCTTTATCTTCTACCAACATTTACTGGAGCTTTAGCAGATAAAATTGGTTTTAAATCTTCCCTAATAATAGCCTTCTCATTATTGAGTATAGGTTATTTTGGATTAGGAGTATTACCAACAATGTTGGAATCAATTGGATTGGTTGATTATACTGACAAAATAAAATTTACTGGATTGTTAGATTCTAATGAGAGATGGGCCATTGTTCCAATAATGATAATTATTATGATTGGTGGTTCTTTTATAAAATCTGTTATTACTGGAACAGTTGCAAAAGAAACAACTGAAGCAAATAGAGCTCAAGGTTTTTCTATCTTTTATATGATGGTAAATATTGGTGCATTTTCAGGAAAAACAATCGTAAAACCTTTACGTTCTTCTATGGGAGATATGGGATTGGTTTATTTAAATTATTTTTCAACTGCTATGACTCTTTTAGCTTTGGTAATGATAATTTTCTTTTACAAAAGTGCTAAACAAGAAGGAGAAGGAAAAACTTTAAAAGAAATATGGGAAGCATTATTAAGAGTTTTAACAAATGGTAGATTAATTTCTCTAATTATAATAGTAACAGGATTTTGGATGGTTCAACACCAATTATATGCTACAATGCCTAAATACGTTCTTAGATTAGCTGGTGAAGGCGCATCACCTTCTTGGTACGCCAATGTGAATCCATTAATTGTTGTATTAACAGTTACGTTTGTAACTAGAATTATGGCTAGTAAAACACCATTATTTTCAATGACAGTTGGTATGTTTATTATGCCGCTTTCAGCACTTGCAATGGCATCAGGAAACTGGTTTAGCGGCGCTGAAATAGATCTTGGATTTATAAGCTTACACCCAATTGCACTGATGATGATTTGTGGAATTGTTTTACAAGCTTTAGCTGAATCGTTTATTTCACCACGATTTTTAGAATTTTTCTCGTTACAAGCACCAAAAGGGGAAGAAGGATTGTACTTAGGATTTAGTCACCTACACTCATTTATTTCCTCAATTGTTGGGTTTGGTTTATCGGGATATTTATTATCTAAATATTGCCCCGATCCAAGATTATTTGAAAGTCATGAGGCTTGGTTATTAGCTTCTGCAGATGCACATTATATCTGGTATTACTTTGGAGCAATTGCTCTTGTTTCTGCTATATCATTAATTATATACGGAAGAGTAATTAAAAAATTAGATGCAAAAGCAACTAAACTATAATTTTCGTTTGCTGAAATAATTTCAGCATATTACAATATTTAAAGAAGGAATTACATACGTGTAGTTCCTTCTTTTATTACAATAAAATTACGGTAATTTTAGTGTTGCAAAATTTAACATTTCATTAACTTAATTAAGTATTCAAAATGTTCCGCCCTTAGCCATTTTTAAAGTTAAATAGTTAATTTTGAGTAATTCAAACAATTTTATAAAATTCAATTTAATTATGAGGAAATATTTCACATTAACTACGTTTAAATCGCTAGCCATTTGCACACTAGTGGTATTATATAGTTGTAACCAAACTAAAGAAAAAACAACAGCTATGGAAAGCAATACTATTTTATTAGAAGAATGGACTGGTCCTTATGGAGGTGTTCCAGCTTTTGACAAAATGGAACTAAAAGATTTAAAATCTGCGCTGGAAATTGGAATGCAGAAAAATCTTGAAGATATTGATGCTATTGCTAATAATTCTGAAGCTCCAACTTTTGAAAATACAATTGAAGCTATGGAAAAAGCAGGTGAAGAGCTAAAAAGAGTTTATAAATATTATGGCATTTGGAGTTCTAACTTATCTTCGCCTGAATTTAGAGAAATTCAAGGAAAAATGGCTCCTCTTTTGTCTGACTTTAGATCAAAAATATCACAAAACAAAGAACTTTTCAATCGTATTAAAAAGGTTTATGACAGTTCTTTAATTACGCCATTAGAAGCTGATCAACAAAGAGTTGTCCAACTTACTTATGAAGGGTTTGCAATGAACGGTGCTGAATTAGACAAAACTAAAAAAGAACGTTATGCAGCTATTAACAAAGAACTTTCTACACTTTACACAAATTTTGGTAATAATGTTTTAGCTGATGAAGAAAATTATGTTGTGTATTTAAATAAAGAGCAATTAGGTGGTCTATCAGAAGGTTTCATAAAATCAATGGCAAAAATAGCTATAGATAAAGGACAAGAGGGTAGCTATGCAATTCCAAATACACGTTCGTATATGAGTCCGTTTTTAACCTATTCAACAGAAAGAGAATTGCGTGAAAAAGTTTGGAATAATTATTATTCAAGAGGTGATAATGTCGATGAATTTGACAATAACGCAACAATTGCTAAAATTTTACAACTTAGAAAAGAAAGAGTTGCTTTACTAGGCTATGATAATTTTGCTGATTGGCGTTTACAAAATAGAATGGCAAAAACACCTGAAAATGCAATGAATTTAATGAATGCTGTTTGGCCTTCTGCCATTGCTAGAGTTAAAGAAGAAGTTGCAGATATGCAAGCTGTTGCAAATGCTAATGGAGACAATATTACTATAGAACCTTGGGATTATCGTTTTTATGCCGAAAAAGTAAGAAAACAAAAATACGATTTAGATTCTGATGAAGTAAAACAATATTTACAACTTGATAAACTTACGCAAGCCTTATTTTTTGTTGCTGATGAAATATTTAATTACACTTTCACACCTGTGGAAGAAGGATCTGTTCCTGTTTTTCATGCAGATGTAAAAGTTTGGGATGTAACCAACAAAACTACAGGAGAACATATTGGATTATGGTATTTAGATCCTTTTGCTCGTCCAGGGAAAAGATCTGGAGCTTGGGCAACAACGTATAGAAGTCATACCACTTTTAACGGAAAAAAAACAGTGTTAGCTTCAAACAATTCAAATTTTGTGAAACCAGCTCCAGGAGAAGCACTATTAGTTTCTTGGGATGATGCTACAACATTTTTACATGAATTTGGACATGCATTACATTTCTTTTCTTCGGAAGTAAAATATCCAACTTTAAATGGTGGTGTTAGAGATTACACTGAGTTTCAATCTCAGGTACTAGAACGTTGGTTATCTACAGATAAAGTAATTAATCAATTTTTAGTTCACTATAAAACAGGAAAAGTAATTCCTAAAAAATTGGTAGCTAAAATTAAAAAAGCATCAACATTTAATCAAGGATTTTCAACTACAGAATATTTAGCATCAGCATTAATGGATATGAAATTTCATATGACAGATCCAACCAATATTGATGTTGATGCTTTTGAAAAAAAGACGTTATTGGAAATGAATATGCCTAAAGAATTGGTGATGCGTCATCGTTCACCTCATTTTGGACATGTATTTTCTGGTGAAGGTTATGCAACCGCTTATTATGGATATATGTGGGCTGATGTTTTAACTGCTGATGCTGCAGAAGCATTTGCAGAAGCATCTGGTGGTTTTTATGATAAAGACTTGGCTGCAAAAATGGTGAAATATCTATTTGCACCTCGTAATTCAATGGATCCTGCCGAGGCTTATAAAAAATTTCGTGGTCGTGATGCTAAAATTGATGCACTAATGAGAGACCGCGGTTTCCATGTTTCAAAAAAATAACTATAAAAAAACTTTGAAAAAGATAAGGAATTACAGCAATGTAATTCCTTTTTTGTTTAAAATTCACTAACTTGTAACTTAAATATGCTTTTCTCTAAAAAAATTAAAGTCATGATGAAAAAATCAATACTTCGAAATAAAAAGAGCTTTTCAAACTTCATTTTAGTGCTCATTTTAATTATTGCGTTTCAAAATTATAGCTACGCATCTTATAGCCAAATTGATAATGACACAATTGGTTTTAATCAATACAAAGGTAAAGTTATAGATAGCAAGACAAGAAAAGCATTGGTTTTTGCCTCATTAACAGTAAATGAAACAAATATTAGTACCATTACAAATTCGCAAGGTAAATTTATATTAAAAGTACCCAAAAAATATAGCAACAACAGAATTACCATTTCTTTTTTAGGCTATACAAGTAAAGTAATTAATTTACAAGATTTTGATAAAAATAAAATTGTTATAAAATTAGAAACATACATTGAAGAACTTTCAGAAATTAAAATACAAATAAAAGATGCCAAATCCTTAGTTCGTGAAATGCTAAAAAGAAAAGGAGCTAATTATTTTAATTCGCCAACAACAATGACAGCATTTTATAGAGAAACCATCAAAAAAAGGAGAAATTATGTGTCACTTTCTGAAGCTGTAATTGAAATTAATAAACAACCATATTTAAGCAATAGAAATGATTTATTAAAACTTCATAAAGCACGAAAAAGTACTGATTATACTAAACTTGACACAATAACATTAAAATTAAAAGGAGGGCCTTCTAGTACAGTCAGTATTGATATTATGAAAAATACTTCATTATTTTTTGGTGATCAAATTTTTGAAAATTACGATTTTTATTTTGACACTTCCACCAAAATTGATGACAGACCAATTTATGTTGTAAACTTTAATCAAAAATCAACTATTAAAGATCCATTATACTATGGTAAACTTTATATTGATGCAAATTCCTTAGCATTAACAAGTGCCAAATTTCAATTAAATTTAGATAACAAAAAAGAAGCAAGTAAATTGTTTATTGTAAAAAAACCTAGAAAAGCTAATGTTTTACCTACTGAAGCTGCTTACCAAATAAATTACAGGGTAAAGGATGGTAAATGGTATTTTAGTTACAGTCGAATTCAGCTAGGGTTTAAAATAGATTACGATAAACGCTTGTTTAATTCAGTATATAATTTAACCATGGAAATGGCGATTACAGATTGGAAAAAAAATAGTAATGGGAATACCATTAAACAAAAGGAAAGACTTAAAGCTTCTGTAATATTAAACGATAAAGCTTCTGGATTTTCTGATCCAGAATTTTGGGGTGAATACAATGTTATTGAACCTGAAAAACCTATTGAATCTGCAATAAAAAAGATAAAAAAGCAATTAAAAAAAATATAGTAATTTCCTTTATTATTAAAATGACATTTATCATTTATTAAACTTAAAATTAGATAAGTCCATTATTTTCACTACATTAGATAAAAATTTGCAAACAAATTAATCAGAAATTGATGTAATTCTAGCTTAAAATTAGCTTAATAGGCACACTATTTTACCCCTTTTAAAATTGGCTATTGTTCATCAATAACTGCTTAAAATTAAGAATACTGATTATATAGTTTTATAATTTAATTTAAACAACCCCTGCTATGGATTGTAAAATTACTTTTTTAAATAAAAAAGTGCTAATATACTTTTTTACATTATTTTTTACGATTTGTGTTTTTTCACAAACAATAATTCTTCAAACAGATTTCGAAACTGGACTGGAAGGTTGGACTCAGAACACATTTGACGGTATGGATTGGACAAGAAATTCAGGAGGAACACTTTCTGATAATACTGGTCCTTCAGCCGCTCAAAGTGGCTCTTATTATATGTATACTGAAGCTTCTGGTTATAATAACTTAACAGCAATTTTTGAAAGCCCTACAATTGATCTATCAAGTTCTTTAGGCCCTCAAATACAATTCTACTACCATATGTATGGTGGTGACATGGGAGATTTATATGTTGATATAAGTACCGATAACGGAGTCAGTTATCCTGATAACTTATGGTCTCAAACTTCAGGGCAAATCCAAACAAGTAGCGGATCACCTTGGATTGTTGTAACTATAGATTTAAGTTCATATATAGGTCAGTCAACAGTTAAAATCAGATTTTGGGGGGATACAGGAAATGGATATAGAAGTGATATGGCAATTGATAATGTATTAATTGAAGATTATCCTCCACTTACAAATGGTCCTGGAGGTATAACTGCTGATCTAAAATTATGGTTAAAAGCAAATGATGGTCTGGCATATACCAATGGACAATCAGTAAGTTTATGGTCCGATAAAGGAAATGGAGCTGATGCAACTGTAAATACATCTGGACAAGAACCAACTTATAGGGATGATAAAAATTATAATGTCAATTTTAATCCAGTTGTTGATTTTGATAATAATTATAGTTCGGTTTCACTTGATGGAGATTATTCTTTTGATAATACTTCAACTCAATTTTTAGAGGGAACTGGAGGAATGTATACTCAGGATATTTTTTTGGTTTTAATACCAGATACAACCATTAATTCAAGTTTTGGAAGTATGGATGTTTTTTGTGGAGATGAGTTACCAGGCACAAATCAAACTGATGCAACTGGTATTGGATTAGGTGCTTATAGCGTAAGGTTTTCAAGTGAGATTATTTGTTATGCTGTTGGAACAACAAGTTCTGGAAATGGGTATGGAGTTGCTGAAATTGGTACTGGTAATACATATAATAATGCTGGAATTATAAATAGTCGAAATAATTTAACAGCTTCTCAACAAGAATTATATTATAATGCCTTAGATATTGAAACAACTCAAAATGACATTCCTGATTTTTCAAATGTTAACAACTCAAGATATTGGATTGGCAGAAGTGAAGGTTGGGAAGCAAGTACTGATGCTAGAATTGCTGAAATAATAACCTATTCTGCTAGAAAAGGAGATGCCAGTTTAACCGATGAAAGAAATAAAATTCAATCTTATTTAGGAATAAAATATGGAATTACTTTAGGATCTAATGGTACAAGTCAAGATTATGTAGATTCTACTGGTGCTATTATTTGGGATCAATCTGATAATACTGGATTTAATTATGATATAGCTGGAATTGGTAGAGATGACGCTTCTGAATTAATTCAAAAACAATCTAAAAGTGTTAATAGTGATTTTGATGGGACTGGACAAATAAGAGGGCTAGTTAGTATAGGATTAACAAACTTATACAATACTAACAATGAAAATATAGCTAATAACCCTATAACACTTAATGATAGAGAATTTTTAACGTGGGGAAATAATAATGGAAATTTGGATAATGCGCCAAATGTTGTAAACGTCGATATGAGCACAGGTATTACTGGTTTATCAACTCCTGTTAACTTTACGGGAATGGAACGAGTTTGGAGAGTTACAGAAACTAATGGAAATATTCCAATGGTAAAGGTTTCAATTCCTCAAAGTGCTATAAGAAATATTAGTCCACCAGGCAGTTATTTAATGTTTATTTCTGATACAAACATTTTTGACCCAACAGCAGATTACAGGGTAATGACTACCAATGGGGCAAATCTAGAAACTAACTATGATTTTGATGGTACAAAATATATAACCTTTGGATATGCTCCCGAAATAGCAGTTGAGAGGTCCGTATATTTTGATGGGGTAAATGATTACATAGATATGGAAGATGTTTTAGATTTGAATGATTCAGATTTTACCATTTCTGCATGGATTAAAAGAGGTGCAAGTTCAGGAAATACTTCAATTCTTTCTAAACGAGATATTACTTATACCGAAGGCTATGACTTCAAAGTTACTTCTGCAGGACTTATTGAATTTTCATGGAAAAATGGAGGAAGTCAAACCGTCACATCTGACTTTGTTGTTCCTCAAAATGAATGGCATCAAGTTGCAGTTATATTTAACAGTGGAACAGCAAATTTATATATTGATGGCATCTTAGATAAAACAGCAGGGTCTTTAAATAATCCTTTAGATACAGATCATTCATTCTTTATTGCTGCTGCCGGAAAAACAGCACCTACAGCATTATTTGAAGGGAATATTGATGAAGTAAGAATTTGGGATGTAGCTTTAACTGTGGATCAATTACACTATGTAATGAATCAGGAATTAGAAAAAAATACCACTTTCGTAAATGGTTCCGTACTTCATAAAAACTTAACTAAAAATGAAGTTGCAACATTGCCTTGGAGTAATTTAGCTGGATATTATCCAATGTCAATATATACTTATACAAATACAAATGATGAGTCTGACAATGATAATCAAGGAGCTTTAAGAAATTTAGATACTGTTGATTATCAAACAGCTCCTTTACCATACCAATCTGAAAATAATGGTTCTTGGGATACTGATGCTACTTGGCTTAATAATTCCGTACAGTATTTACCAAATACAACCGTAAATGGAACCGTTGTAGATTGGAATATAGTTGAAACATTTCACAATATTAATTCAACTAGAGGGATAAAGGTTTTAGGGTTAAAAAACCAATCTAATGAAATTTCAGTTAAACCTGATAATAAATTAGAAATTACACATTACTTAAAACTTGATGGTATAATAGATTTAGAAAACGAATCACAATTAATTCAGTCATCAAATTGTGAATTAGATGTCGATAGCTCTGGATACATAGAAAGAGATCAACAAGGAGAAGGAAATAAATATAGATATAACGATTGGTCTTCACCTGTAATACTTCAAGGTACAGGAAACATTTCAAGCAATGGAGTCGGTCCAAATACAGGAACACCTTTCACAATTGCAGATGTTTTAAGAGATGGAACAGATCCAAGTAATCCAGCTGAAATAACATTTGTTGGAGGGTATAATGGTGCACCAGGTCCTCCAATTCAAATTGCAAATTATTGGTTATATAAATACGCAAATTTAACGGGACTTTATAGTGAGTGGAATCAGATTGGAAGTACAGGAGATTTATATGCAGGAGAAGGATTTTTAATGAAAGGAACAGGGGAACCAGCAGCTTCAGATCAAAACTATGTTTTTAAAGGAAAACCTAACAATGGTACTATTATATTAAACGTTAGTGCTAATAATGAATATTTGGTTGGAAACCCATATCCTTCTGCTTTAGATGCAGATCAATTTATTTTAGACAATGCTAGTTCTATAACAGGTGATTTGTTTTTTTGGGAGCATTATGGAGGAGATTCTCATAATTTAATAGAATATCAGGCTGGTTATGCAACCTATAATCTTTCAGGAGGAATTACGGCAGCATCACCACATTCAGATGTAAATCAAACAGCGCCAGTTTCACCAAAAATGCCAGAGAGATATATTCCAGTAGCGCAAGGTTTTTTTGTAGTTGGAAATGGTAGTGGGGGAAACATCGAATTTAATAACTCACAACGTACTTTTGTAACTGAAGCTTCAACAAACTCCATTTTTATGAAAGCTGAGCAAGCTTCAACAAAAGAAATTACAAAAAATAAAAACAACTCAGATACCAGACTTAAAATTAGAATTGGTTTTGAAGGATTAAACATAGATCATCGCCAATTATTATTAACCTTTGATGAAAACGCAACAGATGCTATAGATTGGGGTTATGATGCTGAGATTTATGAAATTTTTGAGGATGATATGTATTGGTTACTTAATAATGAAAAATATATCATTCAGGCAACAAATAAATTTAGTTTAGATAAAGAAATTTCGTTAGGAATTCAAACACTAGAAGGCGGAAATATTAGCATTAATTTAGACCAACTTGAAAATGCACCAGAAGATCTTGAAATTTACATAAAAGATAAATTAATTGGCGAAACTTATAAAATTAATAAAAACACTTTTGAAATTAATTTAGAAGCAGGTGAATATAAAAATAGATTTGTATTAACATTTCAACCTCGATTAAAAACACTCAATGAAATAAAATTAGTTGAAGGAATAAATATATTTATGAACAATTCAATTTCTGAACTTCAACTTAAAAAAACAGTAGATGTAACTATAGAATCTATCACTCTATTCAACTATTTGGGTCAAGTTATTAGTGAATGGAATACTAATTTAGAAGAACGGCTTATATCACTACCATTAAATATAAGTACAGGTGCTTATATAATTAACGTTAAAACAAATGAAGGTGAACTAAATAAAAAAATAGTTAAAAAATAATACTTTTTGTAAAATTTTACAAGACGTTTTAGTTACTCTAAAACGTCTTTTTCTTTAACAAATATTTAAGAAGGTTTGCAAAACTCTTTAATATATTGGATGCTTAATTATTTATACAAATTAAACTTACAATACTTATGACTAAAAGATTTATTACCAGTCTTTTTACTTTTATGTTAATAATTGGGATTTCTTCTTCTGCTGAAGCTCAAAAAAAAAGAAAAAAGAAAAAAGAAGAAGCTGTTGCTCCTACTCCTCCACCAAAACCTAAAAAAGGTGTAATTGAACCTTACAACAAAGTAATTACAAAAGAAGCTATAACAGATGAAGGTTTGTTTAAAGTTCATTTTTTAGATGAAAAATACTTCTATGAAATACCAGATTCTTTATTAGAAAAAGAAATGTTAATGGTAACTCGTATCGCTAAAAACACTTCAAACAATAGAAGTTTTGGAGGTCAAAAAACAAATACACAAGTGTTACGTTGGCAAAAAAAAGGCAAAAATATTTTATTGAGAGTTGTTTCTTATAATATTGTTGCTGATGAAGAGCTTCCAGTTCATGAAGCAGTTGTAAACTCCAACTTTGAACCTGTATTATTTTCATTTCCAATTAAAGCATTTAATAACGATAAAACTTCTACGGTAATTGATGTTACTGAATTATTTTCAACCGATGTAAAAGCATTAGGATTGCCTAAATTTATTAGAAAAGGATATAAAATAACCAAGGTAGATGCTAAAAAATCATTTATTGAAAGTGTTCATAGTTATCCTTTAAATATTGAAGCGCATCATGTAAAAACCTATGTGTCTAGCGCTCCTCCTTCAAACTCAAGTACAGGAACTGTTTCTGTTGAAATGAGTAATTCAATGATTTTATTGCCAAAGGAACCTATGAAACGTAGAATTTTTGATGAAAGAGTTGGTTGGTTTACAACAAGTCAAACAGATTATGGTTCTGAAGCTCAAAAAAGTGATAAAATTACATACTTAGATCGTTGGAGATTAGAGGTGAAAGATGAAGATCTTGAAAAATTTAAAAGAGGAGAACTCGTTGAACCTAAAAAACAAATTGTTTATTATATTGACAGAGCAACTCCTGAAAAATGGAAAAAATTTATAAAACAAGGAATTGAAGATTGGCAAGTAGCTTTTGAAGCGGCCGGATTTAAAAATGCAATTATAGCAAAAGATCCACCAACAAAAGAGGAAGATCCTGAATGGACTCCTGAGGATATTCGTTATTCTGTAGTACGGTATTTAGCTTCACCAATACCAAATGCAAATGGACCTCACGTAAGTGATCCCCGCTCAGGAGAAATTTTAGAATCTGATATTAACTGGTATCACAATGTTATGAGCTTACTAAAAGGATGGTTTTTTGTTCAAACCGCAGCAATAAATCCAAATGCTCAAAATGCAGAGTTTAAAGATGAGATAATGGGTGAGTTGATTAAATTTGTATCCTCTCATGAAGTAGGTCATACATTAGGTTTTCCTCATAATATGGGAAGTAGTTGTGCTTATGATGTTGATTCACTTCGATCAGCCAGTTTTACAAAAAAATTCGGTACAGCACCATCTATTATGGACTATGCTCGTTTCAATTATATTGCGCAGCCTGGTGATGAAGGTGTTGCATTAATGCCAAATATTGGCGTATATGATAAATATGCTATGAGCTGGGGCTATAGACCAATTTTAGGTGCTAAAACCGCCCACGAAGAAAAAGAAACTTTAGATAGCTGGATTTTAAAACATGCAGGTGACCCATTGTATCGTTTTGGACATCAGCAAGCAGGTGGAGTTGTTGATCCAAGTTCTCAAACAGAAGATTTAGGAAATAACGCTATTAAAGCTAGTGAATATGGAATTGCAAATTTAAAACGTATTGTTCCTAATTTAATTGAATGGACTTCAGAAAAAGGGAAAAATTATGACGATTTAAAAACAATGTATGGTCATGTAATTTCTCAATACAACAGATATATGGGACATGTTTCATCTAATTTAGGTGGAGTCTATGAAAATTATAAAACATATGATCAAGAAGGTGATGTTTATAGTCATGTAGATAAAACGCATCAAAAAAATTGTTTGAAATTTATAAATAATGAGTTATTCAAAACTCCAACTTGGTTAATTGATAAAAATATAATTGGAAGAACTGAATATTCTGGTATTACTGAAAGAATTAGAAGTGTACAAGTTAAAACCTTAAACAATATACTTGATTTAGGCAGAATGATGCGTATGATAGAAAATGAAACATTAAACAATTCCGAAGCTTATACATTATTAACTATGATGACCGACTTGCGTAACGGCATTTGGAATGAATTAAAAACAGGAAAAAACATAGATACTTACAGAAGAAATTTACAAAGAGCTCATGTAGAAAGACTTGCATATTTAATGACCGCAAAAGATGTTAAAAAATCGAAAACCTCAGGGAGTTATTCAAATTATATTAAAACTACAGTTGTTACTGTAAATGAATCTGATATAATGCCCATTGTAAGAGGTGAATTAAATAGAATTAAAAGAGATGCACAAAGAGCTGCAAATACAACAAGCAATACGTCTAGAAAATACCATTTACAAGATATTGCAAAACGTATTGATGGAATATTAGACCCTAAATAATTTTATAATAACAATTATTTAGTTGTATTACATCATAACTTATGAAAAAATAAAAGAGGCTATCTAAAAAGCGAAATTTACGTCAACCTGAAATAAATTCAGAATGACGGTTTTCAATACTTTTCAGACAGCCTCTTTTTTATAATCTTAAATTGTCAATTACCGTTTAATACTTTCAATAATTTGGTGAATTCTTTTCTTCTCAATATCATAATCAATTCCAAGGCCTTTTTTCTCAGGAAATTGTTCAATCATTACTGTAGTTGACGGGAATGCAAAATCAACACCTAATTCCTTTGCTAATTCTAAAATTTTAATATGTAAACTATGTTTAGATGATTGCTCTAAATTCCAATCTAAAGCAACAAAATAAACATTTACAAGTATCAATAAAGAAGAATCACCAAAACCTGAAAACTCAACATTAAAAGCATCATCACGAGTATCTGGATGTATTTCAATAATTTTCCGAACACCCTTTACAAAAGCATCAATTAATTCAGGAGGTGTATCATAACGCAATCCTAAATTAGTTGTATACCTACGAAAGGCTCGTAATCCTTTATTATTCACCACCATTTCAGATAAAGTACTATTTGGTATTTGATAAACTGAAGTGTCAGCAGCACGAACTGTAGTTGAACGAAATCCAACTGTTTCTACAGTTCCAACAACAGTACCTGCTTCAATCCAATCACCAATATGAAATGGCTTATCAATAAAAATCATAATTGTTCCAATCAAATTCTTCACCGTATCTTGTGAAGCTAAGGCAACTGCAATTCCACCAATAGAAGCTCCAGCAATAACAGTAACAGGTTCAATTCCAAAAAGTGTAAGTAATTTTAGAAAACCAATAAATATAACTACTCCTTTTAAAAAGTTATATAAAATTGGAACTAATTGATCATCTAACTTCCCGTGTGTAGATTCCGCATAATCAGCATAAATATCTGTAACTACTTTCACTAATTTTAAGAATACATAAATCCAAAAAATAGTAACCATTATATTTAACCCTAAAAATAAAATAGTATTTAAATCTAATGGTAGTACTAATGAAGGTAATTCTCTTTTAACAAACCAAATTAATAGCAAAAAAACAATAGGACGTGTTAATTTTTTTAAGGCCAATTTAATTTTATCATTAGACTTATGAATAATCCAATATTGTGTTTTTAGTAAAATGTAATAAACTATTTTCTTTAGAATGTAAAATAAACCTGTACAAATTAGTAATAAAATTAGCAAGCCTAAATATTGCCATAATTCAATATTAAGCATTTTTTCATGTCCAAAATCAGGAATTACCTGTTGTAATTTTTCAGTATACCAAGGATATATGTTTTTATAAAGTTCATTAACCCTACTTGTAGTTTCTAATGAATAATACCAGTTACCTCCAACTCTTTCAACATAAATTTCTGGCATTCTATAAGGAAATAACACATACTTATTACCAACTTTATAATCAGTTGTGTCAGCATATAATCTATCTTTAGGTACTTTTGAAAAATCAACTTTTAATCCTTTACCATCTAAAATTTTCTTCAACTTAACAGCAATTTCTTCAGCTTCTTCACCTTCAAAACCATAAATAGTTTGCGCGGCTTTTTCAGGTTCATAAGAATCTGGTTGTAAAAAAAACAGGTGTGTATAAATTGTTGAATTAGGACTATTTAAATCAACTTTTACTTTATTTTGAGAAAATACTATTGATGAAATCAATAAAAAAAATAAACTTATCTTCTTCATTATTATTAAAATTTAAACTTTACATCAAATTTAAACTATAATTTGATTGTTGTAAATTAATGTTGTAAAAATATTATCTTTTCTTTTTTTTGCTAAATTTCTTTTTCTTTCTTGAAGTAAAAGTTACGGTATCATCAAAGGTATCTTTGGTTTTAGTTCCTTTATTTTTTCTCCAAGAATTTGCTGAGGGAAGCAATTTATCAAGCAAATCAACCCTACCAACTTTAGACAACGTATTTCTAATCCATTGTTGATTTTCTCTTTTGTACCAAAAGAAAAAACGATGCTGTTCTTCTTTTTCCTGCTTGCTTTTTGGAGTTCGTGTAGGTTTTAGCGTATATGGATGGTAACCACTATAATAAATTACAGTTGCAACTGTCATAGGTGTTGGTGTAAAACCTTGCACTTGTTCTAACTGAAACCCCATATCTTTTGTCTCCGCGGCTAAATTTGCCATATCCTCAACTTCACAAGCTGGATGATTTGAAATAAAATAGGGGATTAATTGTAGATTTAATTTTTTTCGAATATTTATTTTATCAAACCGTTCTTTAAACATATGAAAATATTTAAAGGAAGGCTTTCTCATTAACTTCAATACAGGATCTGAAGTATGTTCAGGAGCTACTTTTAAACGTCCGGAAACATGTTTTGTCATTACTTCTTCTGTGTACGCATCTAATTCTTTTGGATCTGCCAATTTATTAAATTCCGGCACTAATAAATCATGTCTAATTCCACTTCCAATAAAGGATTTTTTTATTTTAGGATGCTGATCAACTGCTTTGTAAAGCTCTGTTAAAGGTTTATGTGAAGTATCTAAATTATGACAAATTACAGGTGATATACAAGAAGGTGAAATACATTTATCACAAATTTCCTGCACTTTACCTTTCATTTTATACATATTTGCAGAAGGCCCTCCAATATCTGAAAGATATCCTTTAAAATCGGGCATATTTACAACCTGATCAACTTCTTTTAAAATAGATTCCTGACTTCTACTTGCTATAAATTTTCCTTGGTGCGCAGAAATTGTGCAAAAACTACAACCACCAAAACAACCACGATGAATATTTATTGAAAACTTAATCATTTCAAACGCAGGAATAGGACCTCGTTTGTTATATTTTGGGTGCGGTAATCGTGTAAAAGGTAAATCAAAAGAGGCATCAATCTCTTCTTCTTTCATTGTTTCATAAGGTGGATTTATAATCAACCTTGAATTTCCAACTTCTTGAGAAATTCTATTTGCAAATAATTTATTTGATTCCTGTTCTATAACTTTAAAGTTTGCCGCAAATAATTTTTTGTTTTTCAAACAAACTTCGTGAGAATTGATTGTAATATCTTCCCAATTCTTATTTTTTGGAAGTTCTTCATTTTTGTTTAATAAAAAAGCCGTTTGCTTTACAGTTGTTATACTTGAAAAAGGAACTCCTTTTTGCAGTAAACTAACAATCTCACGTAAAGGTTGTTCTCCCATTCCATACACCAACAAATCTGCTTTAGAATCTTCTAAAATTGTAGGTTTTAAAGTTTCACTCCAATAATCAAAATGTGTAACTCTTCGAAGTGAAGCTTCAATACCACCAATTAAAACGGGTACATTTGGAAACTTTTCTTTTAAAATTTTTGAATAAACTGTAGTTGCATAATCTGGTCTAAATCCTTTATCACCATTTGGCGTATATGCATCATTATCACGCCTTCTTTTACTTGCTGTATAATTACTAACCATTGGATCCATACATCCACCAGTTACTGCAAAAAACATTTTAGGAGTTCCCATTTTAGTGAAATCCTGTAAATTATCATGTACACTTGGTTGCGGAACAATAGCGACTCTTAATCCATAACTTTCCAAAATTCTACCTACTACTGCATGTCCAAATGCAGGATGATCTACATATGCATCTCCACTAAAAAGAATAACATCTAGTTCTTCCCAACCTCTAAGTTTTACCTCTTTATTAGTGGTAGGTAACCAATCTGAAAGTTTATTCATTATCATATTTTGCAAAAATACACTATTTAAAATAATTCTAAAGAAAGCTTCTGCATAACATATTTCATAAAATAAAAGTTAATAAATGTTAATGAGTGTTAACGTTTTAAACCTTTTAAATTTAATCCTGTCAAAATGGTATAAACCATATTAAATAAAACATATTATGAAAAAAATAATGGGATTATCAGTACTAGTAATTTTATTTTCTTTAACGATAAATGCTCAAGTAAAAAAAGGAAATCGAGGTGAAAATTCTGAGTTTACATCAGAACAAAGAGCTACACTACAAGCTAAAAAAATGGCATTACGTTTAGATTTAGATGCAAATCAACAAAAAGAAATTTACAAAGTCATGTTGAAGTCTTCTGAAGAACGAGGGAGTTTTAGAACTAAAAATATGAAAAAAAGAAAAGATGGTGTAAAACCAACTTCTGAAGAACGTTTTAACCAAGAGAATACTCGTTTAGAAAAACAGCTTGCTCATAAAAATGAAATAAAAAAAATTCTTAACAAAGAGCAGTTTGAAAAATGGGAGAAAAGAATGATAATGAGTAAAACGAAAAGTGGACAAGGTAGAGATTCAAGCAAAAATAAAATGAAAGGAAAAGGTGATTGTAGTTGTAATAATAACTTTTATCAATCTTCCAAACAAAATAGAAATAGAATTTAGTTTAGTTACTCGTTTAGTTTTATGAAGAGCACCGCATAAGGCGGTGTTTTTTTATGATTGTAATATGTCGGGGGTTCTGTTGCATCTGTATTCAAACCACTAAAAATCTATCATTAATTTAAATTAGTTGTCATGTCTTTTTGCCCTAGTTCAAATATAGTTTATACTCTCAAAAAAATCGTCACATCAAAGGTAGACATTTCAGGGGTTCCCTAATGATAATGCTGCTTTAAAATCCATTTATTTGGCTGCTCAAAACATCAGTAAAAAACGGCAAAAAACACGTTTTAAATGGGGATAGATTTACAATCAATTGTATATTTGTTTTCCAGACACGTTATAATCAACAATATTTTAACCTATGAATTTTGAAATTATTTTTCAAAAACACAAAATTTTGGATAAACTCCTATCTGAAAAGTATTGAAAGTCGTCATTCTCAGCTTGACTGGGAATCTCATCCTACTAATTACGTAGCATTATGAGAACCTGTATTTCGACTCCGCTCAATAACCGGTTTCTGAGCGTGGTATAAGCACAGGTTGATAAAAATTTCACTTTTTAAACAGTCTCTTTTTATATCTTGTATATTCTATCGTTACATTTTCTTCACGTAATCTGTAATAATAACAATTTGCGTAGGTCCAACCTTACCTTCAATAAACTTTTCATTTTCAGGATCTAAAGAAATTCTTCGTACTGCAGTTCCTTGTTTAGCAACCAAACTAGATCCTTTAACTTTTAAATCTTTAATCAAAACCACAGAATCTCCAGCTTGTAAAATCACACCATTCACATCTCTATGAATTACTTTATGCTCCTCTTCAACACCTTCACCTGTCGCTTTCGCCCATTTTAAATTCTCCTCATCTAAATACAGCATATCTAATAAATCTTGCGGCCAACCTTCTGCACGTAAACGTGTTAACATTCTCCAAGCAACAACCTGAACAGCAGCTACTTCACTCCACATACTATCGTTTAAACAACGCCAATGATTTGCAACAACATTATCCGGATTTTCAATTTGATCAATACACGTTGCACAAGCCAAAACACTATCATCCACAGTTCCAACTGGCGCTGGAGGTAATTTATATATACTTAAATTTTGATCAGAAGCACACAATTCACATTTAGAACCACTACGTTCTTGTAATTTATTTAAAATACTCATTTATTATTTTTTAGAGTCACAAAAGTACATTTAATTAACAGTAATCACAACCTCATCTATTAATCTAAATTTCTGGGCGTTACCCTTCAGGTCGGGCTATTTGTTATATCTTTTTTATTGCCTCAGCTTCGCTCCGTAATCAAAAAGGATGTCACTACAAATACAAAGTATTCACGAATACCATATAAATAATATTATAGAGGTCAGTAGTTAGTTGCATATAATTTGTTTGTGAT
>TARA_R110001583_G_scaffold6499_2_pt1 | contig 44887 bp, 41 predicted proteins | sample TARA_R110001583 | Tara Oceans TARA_R110001583 (sample SAMEA4398432) | marine metagenome | biome: Polar Biome; feature: [MES] marine water layer (ENVO:01000295) within the mesopelagic zone...; material: water (ENVO:00002006), including particulate matter (ENVO:01000060) such as...... | reverse complement strand
TTAGAGTGAGCAGCCTATAATGAACAAGCTTAATGACCTATTTACAACGGTAAATAAACAACTAAGCTTGTATCATTTTTCATTACCTTTTACACAAGCAATCAATTTCAAAGGCCATCAATTAACATCCCGTGAAGGTTTATGGTTAATTGAGCATGATCCATCGGGGCAAGACTTTATCGGTGAAATTTGTCCTCTACCAGGGTTTAGCCAAGAAACATTAGCGCAATGTCAGCAACAGTTATTAGCACGATTAAACAACTCATCGAAGCACCTCAAAAGCCGTGTTGACCACAGGCCATTATTACCTAGTATTAGTTTTGCTGTATTTTGTTTGCAGCAACAAGTGCCATGGCAAGATCCATCAGATAATAAGTTAAGCGCGCCAGATAATTTAATCAAGGTGCCATTATTACAGGGTAATCCTTCTGAAATAATCTCCCGTTATCAATTATTAAAATACCCTCAAAAAGTAAAAATAAAGGTTGCCAGAGCCACTATTTTAGAAGAAGTTAATGTACTAAAAAGTCTTATTAAATTGAATCCTGATATACATTTTAGGTTAGATGCCAATCAGCAATGGACTGCATTACAATATGCTAGTTTTTTAACCTTAATAGATAATAAATATATTGATTATATTGAAGAACCAACTGCATCATTAAATGACAATATAACTATTTCAAAACAATTTAAGGTATCCATCGCATTAGATGAAAGCCTGTTAAGTAATAGTCTATTAAATGATAACCTTTTACCAATTCACCCTTGTATCAAAGCATTAATCATAAAACCAACCTTGATCGGTTACCCTGAACGGATTGATATGCTATTAAAACATGCCCAACGACAACAATTAAATGTCAGCATTAGTGCTAGTTTTGAATCTCCACTGGCGCTCAATCAGCTTCACTATTTAGCGAAACAATGGCAACAACAAAGCCATTTAAAAATCAGTTTAGGGTTAGATACCTTACATGCTTTTCAAACTCATATTACCAAGGCAAGTTTTGACTCCGAAAATTTTAAAGATATTTTATTAAATCAGGCAACCTGTATATGGAAATCTTAATAAATCAGTGTCCCGTGCGTTGGCAGGCGATTCATAATAGTCATTTAATAGCCTTACAAAGTGATCAACATCAAATCACTTACCAGCAGTTAGATAAACAATTAATCAGCTTACAAGAGCAACTAGCTGGACAAATAAAAGCAACCGCTGCACAACCAATCAGGCTTGTGTGTATCGCCAGCAATAGTGTTGAGCTATTATTATTGCAGTTATTATGTGTGCGTCTTGGTTGGTTATTTTGCCCTTTAAACCCACGTTTTACTGAACTAGAAATAACACAAAGACTGGACATATTAAGTAGCCCTTATTGCTGGGTAGCATCCAAGGAGCAATTAGGTCATGGTATTTTCAATACCCTGCATATAGATTTTCCTAGTGTAATAAGCACATTAAAAACAATTACTACACTTTTACCTATTGCCCCTTTATTGATTAACCCACAGCAAGCTTGTAATATTATTTTCACTTCAGGTAGTAGCGGTTTCCCTAAAGCGATTGTACATAATTACCACAACCATTTTTTGAGCGCCTTAGGTTCACAACCCCTTATTCCACTTGGCTGTCATGACCATAATTTATTATCTCTGCCACTTTTCCATATAGGCGGTTACGCTACGGTTATCCGGTCTATTATTGCTGGTGCTTGTATTCATTTAACACAATCAGCATTACATGCCCGGCTATTACAGCAGCAAAAAATAACTCACTTATCATTGGTTTCAACCCAGCTAATACGCTTATTAGACGATCCTTTATTTAATCAACAACAATGTTCGATAAAACATATTTTATTAGGTGGCAGTACTTTTTCTGATCTTTTATTAATGACGCTAGCAAAACGTGGTTTTAATTATCACTTAAGTTATGGCAGTACCGAAATGGCTTCCCAAATTGCAACTTCACATAATGATAGTGATTTGAAGGTATTACCCTATAGACAAGTAAAAATACACAAGGGTGAAATATATGTCCGTGGTGAAACTCGATTCATAGGTTATTTCCAAGCTCAAAAATTACTTAACATAAATCCAAAGCAATGGATTGCGAGTGGTGACTTAGGGCAGCTTATAGGTGATAAATTACAGATTATAGGGCGCAAGGATAGACAGTTTATTAGCGGTGGAGAAAATATCCAAGCAGAGGAAATTGAGCGAGTATGCTTACAACATGAAAGTGTTAAACAAGCTTATATTCACGTCATTAATGATAAACAATATGGGCAAAGAATGGTCCTTTTTGTTTCATTTAATAATGTTCTAAGTACTGGCTTTACAGAACAAACTAAACAACTGCAACAATATCTAGCTAAACAATTAACTCGATTTAAACAACCAGATCATTATTTAGCTTGGCCACAGCCAATAGCTAATAACCAAGCATTAAAAACGCCTCAACAAGCTTTTCTAAGCAGTTTACAAGAGCAAGGATTAACCTAAAGTTCGTTTTAAGCGACGCTCGTACACTAATTGCTCAGCATCATTAATGAGTGCTAATAAGTTAGGATGATTTTCTTTCTGATATTCCACAATACCGGTATCGATTACTAAACGGCACATTATTCCCGGTGTCGAGTTGAATTTTTTAACATTATTATCTAAACGGGCAAACTGAGCGTTATCGGTAATATGATAATCGCTATCGGTCATTAAAATAACAAACTCATCACCACCGATACGGGCTGCTAAATCTGTTTCTCTAAACGTTTGTTTTAAAATATCAACGAAGGTTGTTAATAATTGGTCGCCCTTTTTTTCACCATGTTCAGTATTAATTTTTTGCAAACCAACAATCCCCACATACAAAGCAAAAAAGGGTTTATTAGCACGTTGCGCCAATCGGAAATAGTTTTCTCCTGCACTAATAAGGCCACGCGCATTTAACAAGCCGGTCAATTCATCTGCTAACGTTAACTTATGGTTTTTATCTAATAATGATTTTTTCGAAGTAATATCACGCGTAAGTTCAATGGCACCTAATAATTCATTTTCTATTGAATAGTATGGATGTTGCACAATCTCATAAGTTCTTGCTTCGCCCTTTGCATTATATTTTATTGTTTCAGTATGCTGAACTTGTGCCCACAACATTGCTTTATGGGATGGATAGACGCTTTTATTACATGGCAGACTGCTAAATATAGAGTCGCTGTCGGCATTTAATAAATCAGCGACTTTATAACCACTGAGCTTTCCAAGTCGTCGATTAACATAGGTGGTACGCCCTTCTAAATCAAAAATACGAACACCAAACGGTAGTATCTCCATAAACTGTCTTTGCTCAAATTTTACAGATTTTAATGTATCATTTAATAATTTTTGCTCACTTATATCCTTAATATAACCAATAAACTCTTGTGTCAGATCACTTTTTTGGGGGCTCGCATAACAAGAGACTTTATAAGTTGAAGCCTCATTTTCTTTTAGCTGCTCTGCCTCAAACTCAATACTCCCGCCCGCTTGATTTATTTCTGCGATAGAAACCTTAAGCTCTTCAGGCTCACTTTCAAAACGTTGCTTTTTATCTAACAATTGCTTTTTGTTAATATTAAAGAAATGATAAAAAGCCTTATTTACACTGAGGTATTGATTATTATCGTTTTTAATGAATATTGGGAATGGCAGTGCATCTAAAAAATGCTGATAACCTAACTGCAGTTGGTATAAGGCAATAGATTTCCTGATTGCATACAGTAATGTTAATACCAACATTATTATTAAAATAATCGTAATCGTCATATTATCGGATCTTGATATATATAACTTCATGATCGGAGAGAAAGTGATCATGCCTCCAACACCATTTCCATGGATATCATGAATCGGCATAAAAACAGCAATACCATCCTGCCCAGCAACACGAGTGTTGGTTGAAAAACGTTTTAATTGCATTAACTTAGCTTCTTCGCTCGCACCCAAACTATGTTTAATTGCACTTAGGTAGGTGGTGTTTAATATACCTTGATTAATATTATTCTTATTTTCATTAATACTAATAAAAAATTCATCTGAAAATACGGTATCTTGATATAATATACTCTTGCCTTTAACAGATAATAAAGGCCTTTTAGCTAACAAATACTGTGACTTTATTTCGCTTGTCTCTATTAACATTCGCTGCATTGCAGTTAAAGATATCGCCACTTCTACAACAGCAATAAAATCATTTGAAGTATTAAAAACAGGAAAAAAATAACCGTATAAATAACGGCCATTTTTCAGTGACAAACCAAATGAAGGCTCCTTGCTTGTCAGTACTTTTTCTAAACCATGATTATCATTATTAATTTGCTTACCACTAGAGGCATATTGATCGAGAGCAAGCAAAGATTGGCCATTAGTCAAATAAACCTGTTGGTGCTCGAATACTTTACTACTGCTGCGAAATTGCATCTGCAATTTTTCGTATAAATTTTGTTGAATCAGTTGTAATGAACTGGGTGAGTTCATATCGCGATTAGCTTGATTGAGCAAAGGTAAAACTGTCTCATTATGATATTGTAATGCGAATAATAACAGCGCATTTGATTTCACTTGAGTTAGTGCAGATACAAAACTATTGTATACTGTCCGTTCAACTAACTGGCGCTGTTTTCTTTGACTTTCATCGTTAGACATGACCATAAAGATTGATGTAATAAAAGTGATAATAAGTATCACAAAAATAAAATCAAAAGAGTGAAAACGCTTTGCTCTCAACATTTTTTGTCCAAATAAAAAAAGAATACCTATTATATAGCAACTAGCCTAAAAGATTTAGCCGCAGAATAGTTATTTGTAACAATATTAGTTAGAATAATTTCCCCAGAGTGTAGAGAGTAATTTATGGATGTATACAAATTAAAACTTAGTTTTATCCACCCAAAGTATTGGCTTGCTTGGATAGGTATCTTAGTCCTATTCTTATCTTCATTGTTACCCTATTCATCATTATTAATACTCGGTAAGTTCTTAGGTCGCTTAGCAATTCCTTTTGCTAGACAACGTTTCGATACTGCACGTCGTAATCTTGAACTGTGTTTTCCTGAATTAACACCAGAGCAAGTAGATGAAAAAGTCAAAACTAATTTCGAAAATACCGGCATTGCTTTATTGGAAATGGGCATGGCATGGTTTTGGCCAACTTGGCGTGTTCGTGGTTTATTAAGTATTCGAGGCATTGAAAACTTACAACAAGCAACGCGACAAAATCAAGGAATTATATTTTTAGGTGCTCATTTCTTAACACTAGAAATGGGAGCGCGTGCATTAGGTTTAGTCCACCCAAGTTATGCTGTATATCGGAAAAATAGTAATCAAGTATTAGATTACTGGTTTTATTGGGGTCGTATGCGAGAACATAAAGCAATGTTAGATCGTAAAGACTTTAAAGCAATGTTAAGAGTATTAAAAACAGGTCAAGCATTATGGTACGCACCGGATCATGACTATGGCAAACATAAAAGTAGTGTATTTGCGCCGTTTTTTGACGTCAAAGCAGCCAATACAGTATCCGGCACGAGCACCCTCGCGCGCGTCAAGAACTGTGCTGTGATACCCATGTTTTTAAAACGATTACCCGGTAGTGAAGGTTATGAGCTCGTTTTTTATGAAGCATTGGTCGATTTCCCAAGTAATGATTTAACACTTGATACAACACGTACTAATGAACAAATTGAGCGCATGGTAATGGAGTGTGACGACCAATATATGTGGTTACATCGTCGTTTCAAAACACGACCAGAAGGTCAACCTTCGCTTTATTAACAACAACGACTCCAGTCAAATAACGAGCGTTTAAAATAAGAAAAGCGTGCTTACACGGTAAACACGCTTTTCATTGAAATAACTTGTTTGAAGAGCAGGATGCGATTAATTCGAGTGTTTTTAATCACACCCTCTATTTACCCCTTTACCCACTTCGATAGATCCCATTTAATCTGAAAATAACTGTTCCCATATCGCAGTAACCGCTTTTTGTTCTTCAATAAATCGCGTAGATTTTGTGATACGCTTTTTCTTACCTAGACTTAAACGATGGCCTGCATCTCGAATATGACAATAAGCATCAATTAACTCGCTGGTCTGCTTTGCAGTTAATAACCCTACTTGCTGGCACGCTGTAAAAATACGTAAATTATCTGACCATTGCGTTAACAGTTCAGGAAATTGGTATGCATTAGCGAGTACCAAATATTGTGCAATAAATTCAATATCAACCATACCACCTGGTGATTGTTTGAGATCAAACTGACCTGTCTCAGCACGATTTAAATGATTACGCATTTTAGCACGCATTTCAGTTACATCCACTTTCAACTTATGATTATCACGTTGTTGACTTAGAATTTGTAGACGTATCTGCGCGAATTCTTGTTGCATACTTGGATCCATAAATACCGGTCGTGTTCGTACTAATGCTTGATGCTCCCAAGTCCATGCATCTTCTTTTAAATAACGATGAAAGCCTGCCAAACTCGCGACTAAAGGACCCGAATCCCCCGATGGACGTAAGCGCATATCAATTTCATACAAAATGCCTGAATTTGTGCGAGAGCTAAATAAGTGAATAATACGTTGCGCCAAGCGGAAATAAAATAATTGATTATCGATACTGCGTACACCGCTAGTGGTGCCTGAAATATTAGTTTCATGCAAAAACACAACATCAAGATCAGAGCCATAACCTAACTCTAAGCCGCCCATTTTCCCATAACCTATCACCGCAAAACCTTTACGATCAGTACCAACCACATTACTTGGCAAACCAAATTTGTCAGTAATTTGTGCCCATGCAATCTGTACTACATAATCTAAAATCGCTTCACTGAGGCAAGTTAAATGGTCGCTAACTTGTGGTAATTTAATGCCTTTAGCAATATCTGCCGTGGCGATATGTAAAAATTGCATCTGCTTAAATTGGCGTAACGCCTCCATCTGCTGCTCCATATCCTCTTCTGGAATACGTAACATAAACTGTTGTAATTCACTTCTATAATTAGCTAATTCTGTCGGATGATAAAGCTTTTGAGGGTCTAATAATTCATCTAATAAAATAGGGTGACGAGCCAATTGAGCTGAGACACGAGGACTCGCTGAGCAGAGTTTTAATAACTGATTTAAAGCACCTTCATTTTCATTCAATAGTTCTAAATAAGCAGTACGGCGCATAATATTTAGAATTAAATGATGGATACGTTCAAATAACTGTTCGGGGTGTGTATACCCACAGGTTAAGGAGATGACTCTAGGTAATAATTTATCTATCGTCTCCTGCCCCCGAGGGCCAATAGGACGTCGACTAATATCTTCTTTTAAAGTTACAATCATCTTTGAAAATGCCAGCACCTGTTTAGTGGTTATCTCTGTATCAGTAATATATTTAGTTAAGATAGGTTGAATTTCATCACTGCTTAATTGCAACTCCCATATTTCAATAAACTCTTTTTCAGGTTCATTTTGCTGTTCTTCAGACTCTCCGACCACCCAATTAAACTCATTGTGAACATTTTCCATCACTTGATGTAAACGAGTATAAAAACTATCCCAATCATCAAACTTCATCACTGTTATTAAACGTAATTTATCTAATTCGTTATCAGGTAAAGTTTGAGTTTGTTTATCGTCAATTTGCTGCAATACATTCTCAACTGCCCGTAGAAAATGATAAGAAACTAACAAATTGTTAACTCGCTCCTGTGGTAGCGCCTCTATATCGGCAATCACTGCTAGAGTTTGTTGTAACCCCCTGCACTGTAATTCTGGCGTTCGTCCGCCATGAATAAGCTGAAAAGCTTGTGCAACAAATTCAATCTCACGAATCCCGCCCATGCCTAGTTTAATGTTATCTTTTAACCCTTTGCGGCGGACTTCTGCACTGATCATTGCTTTCATTTTTCGTAATGAATCAATGGCACTGAAATCAATATAGCGTCTGAATACAAAAGGTCTAAGCATATTTTCAAGCTCTTCTTTATAGACACCTTCTTGGCCTAATACACGCGCTTTCACCATCGCATAGCGTTCCCATTCACGACCATGAGTTTGGTAATAATCTTCCACTGAGCTAAAGGTAGTCACTAATGGGCCAGAGTCGCCAAATGGACGTAAACGCATATCCACTCGATACACAAATCCATCAACTGTAATTTGATGCAATGCAGCAATTAAACGTTGTCCTAATTTAGTAAAAAAAGCTGAATTTTCAATAACACGGCGCCCGCCTTGGGTTTTGCCTCGTTCAGGATAAGTAAAAATTAAATCGATATCTGATGAAAAGTTAAGCTCTTTACCTCCTAGTTTGCCCATCGCAAATATATACAGGGTTTGTTTATCACCAGACTCACCAATTGGGGTACCTTGCTCTTTACATTGCAATTGATGTAACCAATCTAAACTTTGTAGAATCAATTGATCAGCTAATAATGAAATATGCTCGAAGCTCTCTTCTAATGTACTGAGGTTTAATAGCTCTCGCCATGCAATTATAACCATGTGTTTACGTCTAAAAAGACGCAATACTTGATGTAGTTGTATTTCACTTTCAATAGTGCAAAGCACGCTCTTTAATTCGTTTGTTAACTGTTCAGTGCGATCTGCTGAGCTTAATAAACCGCTTTCAAATAAAGATACAATAAGATCCGGCTGCTTTATTAAAGATTCTGCAACAAAATCACTCAATGCAAACACCTTACGTAATTGATTTGTTTGATCTTCATTTAAACTAGATAAATCAAATCGTTCACTTAGTTGTTGCAACTGTTTTTGCGCTGCGGCTTTTAATAAAGACATAAATTACTCACCCTAAAAATTCGACTATTCATTAACTTAACAGGACTTTTAAATCTAATCAGCACTTTTTCAACATTTAATCATTGAAAAGTGCTTTAAACGCGGCATTATTATATTAATGCGACAATTAAAATCAGAGAAGTAGCTAACTAAAATAGGCAAAAAGAGTAAACTTTGTTGGCAGCATCAACACCCAGTGAGTTAGAAGTTGTGTAAATAAAAATAAAAAACTCATTGACATATAATGGCTTGGCTACTAAATTAATACTCACATGACATTTAATGTCAAAAACGGTTAAGGAACACGATGAATATTCATACTATCGCTACCCATTTAAACAAGTTAGCAGACGATACCGAAACGGGCTTCAATTTTGACTGTACACCGATTGATGGTGAAATAGATGTACTACAAGTAGAAATTATTGGCCGAGAAGAGATACCGATTTTTGTTTCTATCAGCGACAACCAAATTTTATGCATTGCCTATTTATGGGGTGAGAATGAAATTAAAGCAGAACTAAAAGCAAATATGATGGAAGCAATGTTAGAAATGAACATTCCAATGCCATTATCTTCCTTTGCCAAAGTTGAAGACAAATACGTTGTCTTTGGGGCGCTATCTATCAACTCAAGCCTGGAAGATATAGAGCTTGAATTAGTCACTCTAAGCGATAACAGCCTTGAAGTGATCAGTGAAATGGATAGTTACTTAAATTAATTCGGAGTTTACATGAACATATTTAGAAAAATAATCACAGCAGTACGCGGTGGTGCTACAGAAACTGGCGAAGCAATTGTTGATGCGAATGCAACAAGAATTTTTGCACAAGAGATCCGTGATTCTGAGAAACATATAACGATTGCAAAACGTGATTTAACCACAGTGATGGCGAAACAAATGCAGGCCGCACGTGAATTGGCACAATTACAAGCAAGTATCAAAGAGCATGAGGGTTATGCGATGCAAGCCCTAAACCAAGGTAATGAAGCATTAGCAATTGAAGTAGCTGAAAAAATTGCAGAATTAGAAAGTAACGCTGCAGATCAACAACAAGCTAATGAGAGCTTCTTAAATAGCATTGATCGTTTAAAAGATTTAATTAAAAAGAGTGAGCGTAAATTAACTGAATATAAACGCCAGTTAACTATGGTTAAAACAACTGAGAGTGTACAAAAAGCCACATCAGCAATCTCTGATAACTTCACAGCCAGTAACTCTAAGCTTCTCAATGCAAAAGACTCTCTTGAGCGAATCAAGAAAAAACAAGCCATGTTTGATGATAAGCTACAAGCAGCAGAACAATTAGACGCAGAATCGACTGATAAATCATTGAAAAACAAGCTACAAGATGCAGGCATTGGCGCGCAACAAAATAGCGCGCAATCAGTATTAGATCGCTTAAAAAATAAATAAGCCTTATGTTAATGCACTCATAACTACAAAAACACGACCTGCCTGTGCAAGTCGTGTTTTTGTATTTGCATTAATAATATTGATACAAGGAGTCCCGATGCGCTTTTTAAAATCGTTGTTCAATAAACAACCTGTCGTGCCCGCACGTACTTTAAGTGAACCGAAACAGCTATTAAGCGGTGATATATTCTGTTTTGGTGACAGTTTTGCATTACCTGAAGTGATGCGCAAACAACAATTACAAGTCAATGACATTGTAACCATTGAGTTTAAGCATGAACATTATGTGCAGCTTATTGGACAAGGTACAAACGATAAGCTGGTTTATATCAGTTTCCCTAAGAACCCTAAAAATCTGATCAAGTGCAGTTTGTTATTGAGCCGCGCTGAAGTTGAAATATTATTTAACTTAGATGAATTTTCTGAAATTTTTGAAGCACCAGGTGCAGCACGACTAACTCCATTAACCACACACCATGCTTATGGAGATATGGTTGCTAGTGAATATATTCAACAAAATTTTTCAACCTCGGGTTATATCCATCAAGCCGATTATCGTGACTCGACACCACCGCAATTTTCAGATCAAGAACATGGCCAAGAGTTTGAGTATTATTCACTTGAAGGTAATAGAGGTTTACGTTTAATAGAAATCTTTATTTTTGAAAATGGCGATACTGATATATATTTGTCTAGCTTACGTCCAAGCAGTGACATTACAGAATTATGGATCAAAGGAGAATAAGAATGCCCAACGGTGAGTTACCTAAAAAATGGCAGCAATCTGCAAAAGTTGTCAAAGCAGTACAGATTGCGTTTGATATGGACAGTAAGCTGCAATATAGCATTCGCCGCAGTGCATTAGATGAAGGCATAAGCCCTTCTGAAAAGATTCGAGATTTATTAGCATTAACAACACATAAAAAACCTAAACGCCCACGTTTAACAGTAAGTTTAAGTGCAGATGATTATATCCAACTTGGAAAACGCTATAATATCCCTGCAAAGAACCAATTAGATATTAAAAAGTATGTCATCGAAGAACTGACTAAATTTGCTGCAGGAAATGAGTATTTCGATAAATAACCATCGTCCACCTTTAGATATCGATAGCGCTAACCAATATAACTTAATAGATATTGCTAATAAATAAGACAAAGCATCGTAAAACAGTGCTTTGCCTTATTTATTTGCCGATAACTAGGATACTTTTGTTAGTGCGACAGAATAGCCAGAGATTTCTTCGGTCATCTCAGTCACTTCTTTTAATACAACAACTGAACCTTCTACTGTTTCTTTCACTTGCTCTAAGTTCTCATTAATTTCATCAGCAACAGTCGCTTGTTCTTTTGCTGCAGAAGCAATTTGATAATTGAGATCAGAAATATGACTTACTTTCCCAACAATATCAGATAATTTGATTCCGGCTTTGGTCACCTCCGTCACCCCTACTTCCGCTTCTTTGACACTGCGATTCATTAAACCAACGGCTTGTTGTGCACTTTGTTGCAGTTGTTCTATCATGCCTTGAATTTCAACAGTTGCATCCTGAGTGCGCTTAGCTAGGTTGCGAACCTCATCTGCCACTACTGCAAAACCTCGTCCAGCTTCACCTGCACGAGCGGCTTCAATGGCAGCATTTAATGCTAATAAGTTAGTTTGATCTGAGATACTTCGAATAGTATCTACAACACTACCAATACTCTCTACTTTCATTTCAACATTATTAACAGCAGTAGCTGAATCATCGATATTTTTGGATAATGAATTAATTGAAGAGATAGTTGCATTGACTGCATTACGCCCCTCTTCAGCTACATTAGTCGCTTCCAAAGTGGAAGCTGAAGCACTCTCCGCATTACCTTGCACTTCTTTTACAGCTGCGGTCATTTCGTTCATAGCCGTTGCTAATGATTCAATTTGGTCAAACTCTTCTGCTATTGAATCATTAATCATTTCCATACAGGCGCTAAACTGCTCTATTACTTCATGAAGTTTGGTCAAGGTACCCGAATTTTTCTGCGCCTTCTTGGTTGCATCCTGCACTTGATGATTAGCAAAAAAGTAAAGCTGAGAAAAAGCGCCAGTAAGTTGTTCGGGGTGAGATGGTTGAGGGTCTTGGATGTATTGTTGCAATACTAATAGCTGCTTCTGATTACAATGATGCTGCCATATAACAACTAAGCTCAATAAAAAAAGCACAATAAATGCAGAGATAAAATGAATAGGGAAAAACTGATCAATCAAAAATATAAAAATAACTCCTGTAATAAATAAAACTAACCCTTTTACTAAAGTCGATGCATTGACTAATTTTTTTTCTAAACGATTTAATTGTACTGTTGCCATAAATTGACTCGATTTAATATTAAGAAAGAAGATGATAAATAGTAGTTACTTAACTTATCGGCGTTATTAAAGAAAACATTAGATTAGTTTATTGAAAATAACTACCTAATTAAGGTTAAATAAAGATAATTTGTGATCTGTCAATTTATCTACCTTTTATCATCCCAGCTTTTATAAAGAATTGTATAAAAAATCGCCTTATTAACAATGCTATTTAACTTTCTGCATCCAGCCAATACATTTCATTTAACAAAGCACGCTGTTTAGACTGTTCAATTGCACTTAATAATGAGTATTGCTTACGTTTTACCCATTTAAAGTATTCAGTCTGTGACTCACTATTTTCTTCATCAACAGCTAATTCATAAATAGCATCAAGCATAGAAAGCTCATGTATTCCCTGATAAATATCCAACCATGGATAACAATATTCAGTGATTTTTTCAGCGTTAAATAAACTACCAAAGCTAAAGCCAGTCATTAAGTTTGCTGCTAATAAACCTTGATGGGACAATAAATTGTCAATACTCAAGAGTGGCTCTGTCGATAATGCAACTTTTAACTTAGACCAACCATCGGTGAGCACGGTATCAGAAAAAGCCATCAATGACATTGCTTCCGGCTCTTTTGGTGGAGCCTTCTCAAGCTGAATTAACCATTCCGTTAAACCCAATACAAAATGACAATAACGAGAGCTGTGCAACAAATTAAAAATGTCTTCTTCACTTGGTAAAGCTTGATCAGCCAAACGTAGATTTTTTTGCAATTGTTTTAATCGAGGTAATTTCCGAATGTAATAAGCTTTATTTTCTAATAAATTTTGAAAAACTAAGCGCTCATCCACCCATGAAAAGCTTCGTGCTAACCATTGTAAGTCTTCAACCCATGCACAACCAACAAAAGAAGTGCCTGCTTCTTTAAAAAGATGAATATTTTGATGTAAAAACATAATACTTTTTTGCAGCTCTACCAAGGCACTAAAATCACCCCCTTCGAGGTAACAATTCTCATGATATTGTAAGTGTTTTAAACCATGCTGAAAATTCACAGAGAGTGCTTCATGTAAACTCATATCATGATTTAAGACCGAAAAATCAATTGGTTTAACTAAAAAATGTGCACCTTCTGTGAGCATGTAACCACGCTGAGCTTTACTCACATTGCCTAAACGAACCTGGGGTAATGAGGCTATATCTTGTGCTAAAACAAATAATTTCGATTCATCACCTTTCACTAATTCTAATTCAATTTCACAAATATCAGACTCACCCTGGCTTGCAATAATTTTTCCGTTATCATAAGCAACTTCGATTAACGTACCATCTTGCATTTCTAGCAACCAATGTAAGCGTCTGAAATCAGTACTAAATAATGGAGAAATCTGTTCTTGTAACTGACTCAAATTACAATTAATGGGCCAAATTTTACTGTTAAATCGAGATAGTTCAGGGTGTAACCCCTCTATTGGTTCATTGTATTCTGGTCGTTGGTGTAAGCCACCAATGACCCGACCAGATGTTTTAATGGTTTGAGTGCATTGGTCGTCGATACGACGCACTCTTAGCCCCATATCCATCGCTCTTAATGCACGTAGTGGTGTTTCAAAATAAACGTTGTACAGCATTTGGTTCTTATGAGAAATAACCGTGTATTGGCTTATTTTATCCAACAACTCATCAGCAAAGTGAGCATTAAAAAAAAACTTAATTTCTATCTCTGTTTCCATAATTTATACCAACAATTGCCCTTTATTTAGTAACCAAGATCATTATTAATCGTAATTTTTCCTCAATTATACTAAATTGATGTTCTAATGTGTGCAAAAGAAAGTTAACATGCCCCGCATATTAGATGTTCTATTTGATCAAAATATGGTTACCAAAACCATCAAAACTTAAGGTGAATCATGCCAGTTAATTCGATATTTGGAGTGTTTGCAAAATCTCCAATCAAACCGATTCAATTACACATGGACAAAGTTGCAAGCTGTAGCGAATTGCTAATCCCATTTTTTGAAGCTAGTGCAAAAAATGATTGGGTCGAAGCAGAGGTAATTCGCAAGCAAATATCTCAATATGAAAAACAAGCTGATGAGCTTAAACGTGAATTACGTTTAACGCTTCCCAAAGGTTTGTTTATGCCTATTGACCGAGCAGATTTGCTTGAGCTAGTTAATCGTCAAGATAAAATAGCGAATACAGCAAAAGATATAGCCGGAAGAATTTTTGGACGTCAACTACAAATACCGAGTGTGATTTTTGTTGATTTTATGGCTTATGTGCAACGCAGTTTGGATGCAATCCAACAAGCTAAAAATGCAATCAATGAATTAGACGAACTACTTGAAACGGGTTTTAAAGGTCGTGAAGTTGATATTGTCACCAAAATGATTGAAGTACTTGAAACCATCGAAGATGATACTGACTCGCTGCAAATCAAACTTCGTCGTAACTTATTAGCCATTGAAGATAATTACAAACCTGTAGACGTGATGTTTTTGTATAAGATTCTAGAATGGGTAGGTAGTCTTGCCGATCACTCTGAATTAATTGGCACCCAGTTAGAACTTATTCTAGCTAGATCGTAGCTCTAAGGACTTATTATGGAAATTATAAACACATATGGCAGCATGTTAGTAATCTTTGCTGGTGCAGTAGGCTTTTTAATGGCCTGGGGTATCGGAGCAAATGATGTTGCTAATGCCATGGGAACCTCTGTTGGTTCAAAAGCCTTAACGATCAAGCAAGCAATTATTATTGCAATGATTTTTGAGTTTGCCGGTGCTTACCTAGCAGGTGGTGAAGTAACATCAACTATTCGCAAGGGTATCATTGATGTTGCTTACTTTATCGACCAACCTGAATTACTTGTATTTGGCATGACCGCTGCACTATTAGCTGCTGGTTTATGGTTAATTATTGCCTCTTACTTTGGCTGGCCAGTTTCTACAACACACTCAATCGTGGGTGCCATTGTTGGTTTCTCTGCCGTTGGTGTGGGTGTTGATAGTGTTGCTTGGAGTAAAGTGTTTGGCATCATAGGTAGCTGGATTGTCACGCCACTTATTTCCGGCATTATTGCTTACTTTATTTTTATGAGCTCGCAAAAGCTTATATTTAACACTCAAGACCCGATTAGAAATGCCAAACGATTTGTACCTATGTACATGTTTTTAGCTGGTTTTATATTGTCATTGGTGACAATCACTAAAGGTCTTAAACACGTTGGTTTGCATGTTAGTACATTTGAAGCAAACATCTTCGCAGTAGTGATTGGTATTTCTGTAGCGATTATAGGTAAGATATTTATCAATCGCGTCAAAATTGATCCTCAAGCAGATAAACGCATGCACTTTGCAAACGTTGAAAAAATATTCGCCGTATTAATGATTGTAACGGCTTGTGCGATGGCGTTTGCACATGGTTCAAATGATGTTGCTAATGCAATCGGTCCTCTTGCAGCAGTTGTTAGCATTGTTGGGCATAATGGTGAAATTGCAGCTAAAGCAGAATTAGCTTGGTGGATTTTACCATTAGGTGGTATTGGTATCGTATTAGGTTTAGCGATATTTGGTAAGCGAGTAATGGCCACTATTGGTAATGGTATTACACATTTAACCCCTAGCCGAGGTTTTGCAGCAGAGTTAGCAGCAGCTTCTACTGTGGTTATTGCATCGGGTACCGGTTTACCTATTTCTACAACACAAACGTTAGTGGGCGCTGTTTTAGGTGTTGGTATGGCACGTGGAATAGCTGCATTAAACTTAGGCGTTGTTCGTAACATCGTTATTTCATGGATTGTTACATTGCCGATTGGCGCGGGTCTATCCATTGTGTTCTTCTACATCCTAAAGAGTATTTTTTCTTAATAAATAATGCTTAGATCGAAAAAAGAGAGCTTAGCCTCTCTTTTTTCTTTTACTAAGCTTTAATAACTTTTAGAATGATGGCTCAATTAATTTGTTAAAAAGGTATTTCTTTTGAAATCAATTAAGTTTTTTCTGTGTTTGCTATTCTCGTCTACTAGTTTTGCAGCTACACAGTATGTGAGTGACAACCTATCAATTTACATGCACTCAGGTCCTAGCCTGCAATATCGCATCATTGGCACTATTGAAGTGGGTACGACTATTACTACTTTGCAATACAATAGCGAAACAAAGTTCATGCAAGTAAAATCACCAACAGGTAAAGTCGGTTGGGTAAAATCTGATGAAATTCAAAAACAACCACCAGCAAAATCATTGCTACCAGAACTGCAAAAGAAATATCAAGAAAGCCAAGATAAGCTAAAAACTATCAACGATGAGAATCAACAGGCGATGAGTGATACTGAACAAGCAATCATCGACAAAGATAGCTTAATTGCTCAACTTGATAGTGAGAAAAGAGCGCTACGCGATACTATCGCAGACTTAGAGGAACGTAATATGGAGTTAGATTTATTACAAGACACTAAAGATGAGCGAATTAAAATGGAGTGGTTAATGTACGGTGGTAGTGTTTTATTATTTGGTTTATTAGTGGGCTTAATTATCCCATTTCTACCTCGCCGCAAAAAACGCAATGATAGTTGGTAATTAAACAAACAGAAATTGCACAGGTATAAAACGCACTGCAGTGCGTTTTTTCTCATTTTTTTAAAAAAAATCAGTTTTACCCTTTCCAGTCCTGTAATGATTCTAATGTAAAGCTTTGTTTCCCAAGACGAAAAACACTTTTCTGAGGTAAAATATCGACTAACTCCACTGCACCAATGTACTCTCCAGTACGTAGGTCAATTCCATTAATTCGAATCCAACGATCTTTAGCTTCACTTGAATACATATGTGAATCATAGCGCATGACGGGCACCTGATATTGAAACTTAGCAGGCATTGTCGATATATCTGATGCAACTAGCGGCTGCTCATTAATTACCTCACTCCTCTCAGAATATTCCCCTTGCTCAAGCTCAACAGCTAATTCAAATCGCCTTTGTAAATCACTTGAAACATCATCAAGATCAGTGCTGTTGACCACTTCATTATTGGTGTTTGAATTGGCAATAATTTCATTTTCACTCGTATTCTCAGATGTATTATTTACTATCGATTTTTCTGCAGAAACCCATTTTTGTTGCGTCTCATGTAAAATGTTAGTTTTAGGTAAAGGTTTTGTTTTAAAATCAACTTCACTAACTAAACTTATCGGTTTAGTAACAACTACGCTCGGTAGTAAAGGTGCTGGCTCAGCGATAATAGATACAGCGGATACTTTATCCTCTGTAGGTTTGAATAATAAAAATACAACGGCCGTTAACAATATTGCTATCACCAACAATGCAGCAGCTATCAATAACTTCCACCTTGTATCCATCGATTTATCGATGACAATTACATGAGGCTCATGTTGACTTTTTTCTAGCGCTTTTAATATTGTAGACATAATGTCCCTATCATAATGAAGGTATTTTAGGATCGGATTGCTGTACTAACGACATCAAGGTTCGTCTACCAACAATGCCATCTGCAATTAAGTCATTATCCACTTGAAACTCAATAACTTGTTCTTTCAGCTTCCAATCAAAGCGTTGTTTATCATTATTAGTTAAACCATACAAACGGTTTAACTGCATGTTTAACCAAACCACCCGTTCACTTTTCTCACCAAATTTTAATGGTTTGCTAATATCAAAGGGTGTTTGCCATAATAAAGTTAACCCTCCATTCCAATAATGTTGCAACCATGTTTTTGAAACCGTTATTTTTTGACTGCCTATTAACACTTCATACTGTTGGTTAGCTTTATAAAGTACGGCATAAATAAACTCCTCACCATTTACTAACTTAATAACCGCAGGGTAGTTTAACTGTTGCAATACTTGTAACGACGTATTATCAGAAAAACACTGTAGAGAAGCGAGCTCTCCTTGTTCACAGGATGCATTCTTTAAGTCAACCTCATACCCCCATACCGCATACAAAGTTTGAAAAGCATTAGCAAAGTCAGTCTTAGTTAAGTCTAACGACGGATAATTATCAAACCAAGATAAACGATCAAACTCCTCATTAACAACTATCTTGTCAACCTCTCCTGAAGCGCTCTCCAAAGCTGTAGGTATATTAGTAGAGGGAGGCCTAAAACCTAATTCATTAATCGCTGCAATTGCTTGCTTTGGTTGATTAAAATGATGGTATATTTGCGGAGCTTGAAACGCGGTAATGGCGATTAAAAGCAATAATAAAGCAAACCGCCAAAACTGTTTAATAGAGTCACGGGTTTTATTATTATCCAAGCTTAAGTCTATCTCCTGGACCGCCAAATCAACCATTTTGGCAGTCACTTTAGTTGTACCTTGGCTATAAGCACAAAGCATACTGCGATCACAAATTAAATTGATTAAACGGGGAATACCTCGGCTATATTTAAATATGCGTTTTAATAATCGAGCTTCAAAAATAGGGTAATTTGCACCAGCAACATTTAATCGATGTTGGATATAATATTCGCTTTCTTGCAAAGTAAGAGGTAATAGATGATAGCGAGCAGTAATACGCTGTGCTAATTGACGAAGTTGATTTTCTTTTAATTTTTGTTGTAACTCAGTTTGTCCAATCAAAATCACCTGCAATGGTTTTTTATTATTAGACTCAATATTAGTTAATAACCGTAGTTGCTCTAAAACAGAAAAGCTCAGGTGCTGAGCTTCATCAATGAGCACAATAGCACTACGCCCTTTTTCTAAATTGTGGATCATCCACCCACTAATTGCATCAAATAACGTTTTTAAACTCGCGCGATCAACATCATATTCAATTTTTAATTGATCACAAATAGTGGCTAATAATTCAACTTCAGTTTGTGCGGGGTTTAATATAAATGCAATATCCGTATCCGTAGACATATCTTCCAGTAGCGCACGGCATACTGTCGTTTTACCTGTCCCAACTTCTCCGGTTAATAGCACAAAACCACCATTACCTTGTAGGCCATACATTAAGTGCGCTAATGCTTCTTTATGGCGATCACTCAAAAATAGGAAGTCAGGATCCGGTGAAATTGAAAATGGTTGTTCTTTCAAAGAAAAAAATTCTTGATACATGGTAAACCTTAAAAAAATGTTGAGCCATATTAATACCATCTTACCTCGAGGTGCTTTATTAGGCTCTCACTCATCAAATAAAGTAAGGCGTAATATGAGGTAATGGTTATTCCCTTTGCTAATGCTCCGACCTAGGGATACCATGATTTTATAAGAATCGACTGAGAGACTAATAGGGTAAGCTAACTCACAGCAGTCTGTGTTGTTATAAAATATCTATGCAGAATAACTAACTTTCAATTTTATACCTAATATCTTGGCATAATTTGACTCGGTGACTTTGCACATTGAAGTATCATTAGGATATAACGCTCGAAATAAACCACAATCCTATTGCCTATCATAAACCATTTCTGTATTGAAAATTCTATAACGGGCGGCCTGTTGGCATTAACTAAATAAGAGATCTACTACTATCATAATAATGATAAAGACAAGCTTCTGCATATTTAGATAGTTTCGGTATAATAACTAAATTATTAATTAAGGGGGAAACTATGCGTGTATTTTTAGTCGGTGGCGCAGTTAGAGATCAACTATTAGGACTTGAAGTCAAAGATCATGACTTTGTAGTGCTCAATAGTACCCCACAAGAGATGCTAGAGCAGGGCTTTACCCAAGTTGGTAAAGACTTCCCTGTATTCTTACATCCTAGTACTGGGGAGGAATATGCCTTAGCACGCACCGAACGCAAACAAGGCATTGGTTATACAGGGTTTAGTTGTTATGCCGGCCAGGATGTCAGTCTCGAAGACGATTTAGCTCGACGAGATCTCACCATTAATGCGATTGCACAATCATCCGATAAACAACTTATTGACCCCTATTTAGGTCAACAAGATTTAAAAAATAAAGTGTTACGTCATATCAGTCCAGCCTTCAGCGAAGATCCTTTAAGAGTATTAAGAGTTGCTCGCTTTGCAGCTCGATTTGCAAAACTAGGTTTTAATATCGCGCCAGCAACACTACAGCTTATGTCCGATATTTCCGCCAGTGGAGAATTGCAAAGCTTAAGCCCTGAACGAGTTTGGATAGAAACAGAAAAAGCCTTACAAAGTGATAGCCCACAAGTTTATTTCCAAGTTTTACGTGATTGTGGTGCTCTTGCTGCTTTATTTCCCGAAATTGATAATTTATATGGTGTGCCTGCTCCTAAAAGATGGCACCCAGAAATAGATACGGGTATTCATACCTTAATGGTGGTCGAACAAGCTTGTTTGTTATCCGATTCAGTCGCATTTCGTTTTGCCTGTCTAGTACACGACTTAGGTAAAGCATTAACACCCGAAAGTGAATGGCCGAGTCATAAAGGGCATGGTTTGAAAGGGTTAAGTGTCATTAAAAAGTTTTGTAAACGCCTTAAGGTGCCCAATGAATGCAGAGACTTAGCATTATTAGTCAGTGAACATCACACTAATATTCATAGTGCTTTTGACTTAAGAGCGAGCACAGCAGTAGGTATTATGGATAAATGCGATGCATGGCGTAAACCACATCGGTTCCAGCAAATGCTGCAATGCTGCGTTGCAGACTCCAAAGGCCGAACAGGCTTTGAATTATTACCTTACCCAACTGCAGATTATATGTGGCAAGCGTTTCAAGAGGCTTTAAAAGTAGATATTCAAGCAATTATAGGACAAGGTTTTCAAGGGCAGGAAATCAGGAAAAATCTTAATCAACAGCGCATACAGTTAATACAAAAATTCAAAGACTCGTATCAAGGTTAATGTTAAATAAGAATGACAAGCAGTCTACGTATTTAGACTGCTTTGTCGCTGCACAGAATAAGGCTCTAACCTGCTAATACATAAAATAAAACAGCGCCTAATAATAAGCGGTAGATAACAAAAGGTAACATACCGACTTTATTTAATAAGATTAAGAAAACATGGATGCATAAAATAGCACTGACAAATGAAATGCCAGCCCCTAACAATAGAGATGGCCAATCAACATACTCATCCGATAAAATAAATTTTAATAAATCATAACCTGATGCCATAGCAATAATCGGAATCGACATTAAAAAGGAGAAGCGTGCTGCGGCATTACGGGTTAGTCCCAACATTAACCCCGCTGTAATTGTAATACCTGAACGTGAAGTCCCAGGAATAAGTGCCAATGCTTGAGCAAAGCCTAAAAAAATGGCTCCTTTTAAGCCAGTTTGATATTCTGTTTTGACCTGTGTAGCTTTTTTGTCAGCCCACCAAAGTAACAAACCAAATAAAATAGTCGTCACTGCAATCACATAACCACTGCGTAAATACAATTCAATATAATCTTTACCAAAAAAACCAATGCCAGCAGCAGGGATCGTAGACCAAATAATCCACCATGCTAATTTGCTATCTTGAGTCTTATTTTTGTTTTTAACTGAATCAACCCAAGCTACTGACATATTCATCACTTCACGGTAGAAGTAAATTAATACAGCCGCTAACGTACCAATATTTAAGACTAAATCGAAGGCTAACCCTTGATCCTGCCATCCGAATAATACCGATGGTAAAAGCAAATGTGCAGAGCTGGAAATAGGTAAAAACTCAGTTAACCCTTGTATTAAGGCTAACACTACAACTTCTAAAGTACTCATTTTTTATCTCGTCTAAGTTAATGTAATCGTTACTTTTATTGTTTATAAATAGGCGATGCTATTTTCCATAATTTTTGCTTATTAGGAGGGTATTGTGACCATAATTCTTTATAACTCACCGCTAAAATAGGATGTAATAAGGTTGGCGCTAACTCAGCTAATGGCTGTAATACAAAAGCGTTTGTAATGATTTCAGCACGAGGAAGATCAAGCTCAGGCGCGATTGTTAAATCATATAACAATAAATCTAAATCTAACGTTCTTGGCGCGTATTTGATGGCTTTTTTGGGTCGACCTAACTGCACTTCTATTTTTTTTAATTCACTTATTATCTGCTTTACAGGTAATTCGCTGTTAAACTCAGCAACTAAATTATAAAAATTTCCACCATCAAAACCAACCGCTTCACTTTCAAATACGCTTGATAAATAGAGCGGCCCAAAATATTCTTTTAATAACAGCACACCTTGGCGAATATTCTCATGCCGATTAATGCTCGAGCCAATACCAATAAAAATACGTGCCACTATTTTTTTCCACGCTCAATTTGTACACCTAAACTTTGAGCTTTTGCTAATGCACCAGGTTTGTGCAGTGTTAATTTAATCCACGGCACAGCAAACTCTTGCATAATCAACTCTGCAACTCGCTCGGCCATTGTTTCGATTAACTCAAATTGGTTTTGTTGTGCAAATTTATTCACACTCTCAGACACACTGAAATAATTTAACGCAAGATTTATATCATCACTCTTTGCTGCGGGGCGATTATCAAAGGCCATTTCTAAATCAAAATACAATTTCTGCTGAACTGCTTTCTCCCAACCGTAAACACCAATTGTACTAATCACTTGTAACTGCTTAATAAAAACGATATCCATTTCAAATCCTATGATGTGTCTATTTTTTAAACGTCGATACTTTTTTTTGTGTTTGTTAACAAGTAAACTCAACACATTAAATTGAATATTATAAGCAGTTGATAATCTATATTATCTTCGTACTTATTATAATTTTGCCACATTTTACCTGATTGGGATTAAATAAGTACCATGATTATACTGGCTACACTTATTTTTAGCATATCTGCTTATTTTATTGGTGCCTTAAATGGTGCTATTTTATTATGTAAGATAAGAGGTTGGCCAGATCCTCGTGCGCAAGGTTCAAAAAATCCTGGTGCAACCAATATGTTACGCCTTCATGATGCCCAAGCAGCCAGTTTAGTGCTCATTTTTGACCTTTTAAAAGGTGCATTACCTGTTTATATCGCTTATTTTATTGGTATTCCACCTGTCGCCATCGGCTTTATTGGTATTACAACTTGTTTAGGTCATATTTTCCCTATCTATTTTAATTTCAAAGGCGGTAAGGGGGTTGCAACAGGATTAGGGATATTATTACCCTTAGGTATGGATATGACAGGATTAACGATTATTACTTGGTTATTAACCGTTGCGATTAGTGGTTATGCATCATTAGCTGCAATTATTACGGCAATAGCCGCACCTGTTTTTGTAAGTTATATAAAACCTGAATTCACCTTACCCGTATTGATGCTGTCTTGTTTAATTATTATCAGCCATATCAGTAATATTCACCGGCTACTAACTGGTAAAGAAAAGAAAATAGTGAACTGGAAGCAATAATATCCATAAAGAGATTGGTAGTTAAAGGCAATCTCGTTATAATTGAAAAAATGACAACAAAGAAACAATACTTACCAGGATTGGTAAAAATATTGGCTTTTATTAACCCTTACAGGAGTTCACGTGACCCTTATTAAACGTCTCAGCTTACTTATTGCTTTTTCAATGAGCATATTTAGTGCAACAAGCTTTGCACAAGACCTATCTGATGAAGCAATTGCAAGCCGTATTGCACCTATTAGTGATGTCTATATCGATGGTGAAATAGCAACTGCAAGCACAGCTAACAATTCAGATGAACCAGCAGAGCCTCGTTCTGGTGAGAAAGTTTACAATACATTCTGTGTTGCATGTCACGGTACTGGTGCAGCAGGTGCACCTATAAAAGGAGATGCAGTAGCTTGGGAACCACGTGTAGCACAAGGTCAGGAAACATTAATAAAGCACGCGATTGCAGGCTTTAACGCCATGCCTGCAAAAGGAACTTGTAGTAACTGTAGTGATGATGAAATAGCATCTACCGTTAAGTATTTAATTAAAGGTTTGTATTAACAAGCTAGTTAAATAGTCTCTCTAATTTAAAAGGCGAATGTAAATTCGTCTTTTTTGTATCCATTTTCGACAAGAGGAAAAGTATTATGCGCTTATTACACACTATGTTACGTGTAACTGATTTACAAAAATCATTAGAATTTTACCAAAAAGTACTGGATATGAAATTATTACGCCAGTCAGAAAATGCTGAATATAAATATACGCTGGCTTTTTTAGGTTATGGCGATGAGCTTGATACTACCGTTATCGAGTTAACTTATAACTGGGGGACTGATGCTTACGATTTAGGTAATGCTTATGGTCATATTGCTATCGAAACAGATGATATTTTCCAAACCTGTGACAAAATAAAAAGTTTAGGTGGAGTGATCACTCGCGAACCAGGCCCAGTAAAAGGCGGTACCACTGTGATTGCATTCGTCAAAGACCCAGACGGATATATGATTGAGTTAATCAATAAAAAAGATGCAGGTAAAGGTTTAGGCGAAAGCTAATTTTACAGGTTATGTAATAAACCTTAGCTTAAATAAAAAAGCTAAGAAATAAAAAGGCTGATTTAAATCAGCCTTTTTTGTATCTATTTTTTAGGGCTATAAAACCCTTACATAAATGCGCTTATTTAGGTAGGAACCCAACACGATCATAAACTTTTGCAAGTGTTGCTGCAGCGCGCTCTCGCGCTTTATCTGCTCCGACCCTAGCCATTGCTTGCAAGGCATCTTGATCTGCACGCAACTCTTTAAAACGAGCTTGGATTGGTTCTAATAACGTCACTACCGCATCAGCAGTATCTGACTTTAAATGACCATACATTTTATCTTCATACTCAGGGATCAAACTGTCGATTGATTTCCCGGTTGAGCACGAAAGTAATGTCAGTAGATTAGAAACACCTGGTTTTTCAGTAGTATCAAAATAGATACGCGCCAACTCATCGGTATCAGTTTTAGCACTTTTAATCTTTTTAGCTATTTTTTTAGGATCTTCTAATAATGCAATGAAGTTCTTTTCATTATCATCAGACTTAGACATTTTTTTAGTTGGCTCTTGTAAACTCATAATACGTGCACCATGCTCTGGAATAGCAGGTTCAGGTACAATAAAGGTATCACCATAAGCATTATTAAAACGAGTTGCAATATCGCGAGCTAATTCAAGATGCTGTTTTTGATCGCTACCAACAGGCACACTTTGTGGCCCGTATAATAAAATGTCTGCCGCCATGAGTACTGGATAGCTATATAAACCTGCATTAATATTCGTCACGTTCTTTTGCGACTTATCTTTAAATTGTGTCATGCGGTTTAATTCACCCATTTGCGTATGACAATTTAATATCCAAGATAACTCTGCATGCTCAGGTACTTGTGATTGAATAAACATAGTACTTTTTTGTGGGTCAATACCCACTGCTTGATACATTGCTAAACCATCATAAATAGCACTACGTAATGCTTTTGGATCTTGGCGAACAGTAATAGCGTGCAAATCAACAAGGCAAAATAAGCAATCATGTGTTTCTTGCATCACAACCCATTGGCGAAGAGCACCCATGTAGTTACCAATAGTTAAGCCACCCGATGGCTGGCAGCCACTTAATACAACAGGTTTAGTCATCTTTATTTCCTTCATTGCTTTACAGCAATGTTAATAATTCGTCGAAATGATTAATAATATAATCTGGATTAATGTCTGCGATTGGTTTTCCGTAGTTATAACCATATGTTAATGCAATTGTTTTCACTTGCGCATTTTGTCCGGCTAAAATATCGTTACAAGAATCACCGACCATTACTACCTGAGATTTTGTTAGGCCAAAGTATTCACAGGCATGATTAACTTGCATTGGATCAGGTTTATTTTTAGCTAACGAATCACCACCCACTAACAAATCAAAACAACGATTAATGCCAAAGTAGGCAAGTAACTTAGGTAAGAATTGCTCAGATTTATTGGTGATTAAAGCAATTTTATAACCTTTATCTTGTAGTGAAAACAAAGTGCTTTTAACCGCAGGGTACAAACCTGATTCAGTATTTAAAAACTGCAGGTAATAACCTTCAAAGACAACTATTGCTGCAGCTAACTCAGATTCAGTACTCGCTTTACCTTGAACATGCAATAAACAGCGTTCAACCATTTTAGCAATACCATCGCCGACCCATGTTTTAACAATTAAGCCGTTTACATGTGCTAATGACAAATCGTCTAACATCGCATTCAATGCTAAACGTAAGTCTGGCACACTGTTAACCAGTGTACCGTCAAGATCAAAACAAATTAGTTTAATATCGATAATTTGAGGCATATTAAACTGACTCTATTTAACTTCAGCTAGCTGTGCCCGCATATCATCAATCACTGCTTTATAATCCGGTTGGTTAAAAATGGCTGAACCCGCTACAAACATATCAGCGCCTGCTTCTGCAATCTCTTTGATGTTATCAGTTTTAACGCCACCATCCACTTGTAAGCGAATATCACGACCACTATCATCAATTAATTTACGCACTTGACGTAATTTTTCCAATGTCTGTGGGATAAATGATTGGCCACCAAAGCCTGGGTTTACTGACATTAATAACACCACATCTAGTCTATCCATAACATGCGTTAATTCGTCTAATGAAGATGCTGGATTTAAGACTAAACCCGCTTTACAACCATGATCTTTAATCAGTTGTAATGAACGGTCTACATGTTTTGAAGCATCTGGATGGAAAGTAATAATTGATGCACCTGCGTTAGCAAATTCAACAATCATTGAGTCAACTGGTTCTACCATCAGGTGCACATCAATGGGTGCAGTAATGCCATAATCGCGTAATGCTTTACAAACCATTGGACCTATTGTTAAGTTAGGTACGTAATGATTATCCATCACGTCAAAATGCACTACATCGGCACCATCATCTAATACTTTTTGAACATCTTCACCTAAACGAGCAAAGTCTGCAGAAAGGATCGAAGGTGCAATTAAATAATCAGTCATGGTGGTGTGTCCCTAATAGAAAGAAGCAAAATAATGAGTGCATTATTCTACCTAAGGGACGCCTAACACACTAATTTTTATTTCCGATGTTTGCGCTAAGCTTATTTTTTAGCGGGGAAAAATGCAAACAACTCAGCGACGGGTTTGCGATCTGTCGATTTACTGCTAATAGTACGAGAAACAAAAAATTTATCACAAGTTGCACCACGATATAATTCTTGAGTAAGTGTTGTATCATGATTACTTAATAGTACGGCAGCTTTGCTCTCGCGAGCCAGTTTTGCTAATTGTGCTTGGTCATCCAAGCTAAATCCTTGTGTTGCATAACTAGTAAAAGAAGCACTTTTACTGAGTGGCACATAAGGAGGATCACAATACAATACATCACTATCTCGTAAATATAAAAATAGCTTTTGATAAGGTTTACAAGTAAAGGTCGCTTTTTTCGCTTTTTCAGCAAAAAACAATAACTCATTTTCTGGAAAGTATGGTTGTTTGTAGCGTCCAAAAGGCACGTTAAAACCACCACTTTTGTTATAACGACACAAACCGTTATAACCATGGCGATTCATATATAAAAATAACAACGAACGTAAATAAACATCATCGCTTTTATTAAACTTCTCGCGTAATTGATAATAAACATCTTCTTGATTATATTCCGCTTGGAAATACACCTTCGCATCAACTATAAACTGTTTAGGTTTACGTTTAATAATTTTATACATTTCAATTAAATCAGGATTGATATCATTGAGTATGTATTCTTCAAAATTACTATTTAAAAATACCGAACCTGCTCCAACAAAAGGTTCTATCAGGCGTTTTGCTTCAGGTAAACGCGCATTAATTTGCTCGGTTAATGTGTACTTTCCACCCGCCCATTTTAAAAAAGCTCTATTTTTTTTATTCATCATTTAACCGTAAATCATTATGTACAACTCGCCATGCTTTGACCCAAGTAGACATATTATTAAATACACTTGGTAAGTTATTCGCTGCTAATTGAGCTGCTTTTATTGAAGTGTACTCACCATAAACCACCACAAACCAAGGTTGGTTGTTACGAACAGTTTGATACGTAAATACATTTTCTTGAGCTGTATTATATTGCTGTTGAAATTCAGTTAAATATTGGCGTGAAGCCATTCCTGAAAGCTGTATCGTATAATGTGTTGGCACTTTCGCTAATAAAATATCAGTGGCAGTGAATATACTCTTTTCTTCACTGCTAACAGCCTCTTTTACTTTATCGGGGACAACGGCTGGTTTCTTAATAGGGCCATTACTTTCAGCGATGCTTATGAGTTGCTTATCATCTTCTTCCTGACCTACTCTATTACTGTCTTCGCTAAGTAGGTCACTATTGTTAGTTTCTGTCTTTGTCGTTTGTATTTGCTGCTCTTCTCTAGCGGAGGTGATAATTGACGTTAATCCCGGCTCAGTAGTTTCATTTTTAGGTGCTTGTTTATTAGTTAAGTGTGCAATCGTTTTTTGGCTGTTATTTTCTGTCGGCAGCTTTAATAATAAAGGTATTTGGTGATCGCTAACAGGTGGGGTCAAAAGCTGTTTGGCATCAACTCCTTGGGTATCAGTAACATTGCTATCAATCACTTGGCCCTCAATGATTTGATTATCCACGTTATCAGTTAATACTGTTAATTCCAGTATTTGCAGGCCTGAAATGACAACACGCTTTTCTGTTTCATCTGATAAACCAACCATATGTTTATTATCTGTTATTTCAATATCCATATCAGCCCATGATCCAGCAAGTTTTGCAGGCTGCTTTTCTTGAGTGGTTACAATAGTAGAGGCAATATTGATTTTATCAGCAGGTTGGATCGTATTAATATCAATTAAAGTATCAGCAACAGGTTTACTAGGGATAAACTTAGGATAAAGGTAAACAGCAAAAATACTGACAATTCCCACTAAAAATAACATTAATAAAATGGCAGGTAATCGCGTTCTAATCCAAGAATGAGTAATAGGTTCAAGTAAACCTTGGCTTAGGTCATCTGCAAGTTTAATTATTTTTTGCGGATTTCCATGACACAGTTTAAGTTGTTTATTTAATGCGTCCTGATGCTGTAATTTAGCTTGATAATCCACTTGTTGGAAATTATGTTGTAATAACCCATTGGCTTCCTGACTGCTTAATGCGGGTAGTGTCAGTTCAATATGGTTTAATAGCGATCCAATACGGCTCACTAAATGTGTTTCGATGTATTCCAGATATTGTTGATTGGTCATTTCATCGGCGAGTAATAATACGTTAAGGGTATTATTTTGTGCAAAATCAGTATCTGAAAATAATTCACACAACTCAATAATAAAGTCAGCGGGTAAATTATTGGCATTATCAATAATAATTAATCTATTTTGTGAGCGACTTTCTGTTTGCTGTAACCGAATGATGCTATCTAATAATTTATCTTCAGCATTAAATAATGCTTTATCAAATAGTTGAGAGATTATTTGCTGACGTAACTTGGTAGCTGTAGGCACATTAGTTAATGAAATATACACTTGCTGCAAATCACTAGGCAGCAGGTTAGATAGGTTTTCAGTAAGGGTACTTTTCCCTGAGCCCGCAGCACCCGATACAAAAATAAGAGAAGAGGATAAATAGATTAGATGTTGCAACCGTTCTACCAGCTGCAACTGAGAAGGGAGCGAAATGAATGTCCTTTCGACCATATTCGATTAGGATTCTATAACGTCACGAAGAACAACTTCACTTACATTATCAAACAATGCGCTAGTACCAACAGAAGTTGGAAGTACTAAACGCAACTGACCGTTAAGTACTTTTTTATCTAACTGCATATGCTCAGCAAAGTGTTTATATTGCATTTCTGGAGGCGCAGTGAGTGGCAAATCAAATGCTTCAATCAAATCAATAATTTGATCCACATCTTCATGCTCGATTAAACCTAATACATAAGACGTTTCAGCAGCTAATACCATACCAACTGCAACTGCTTCTCCATGCAACCAGTTGCCGTAGCCTTGCTCAGCCTCAATAGCGTGCCCAAAAGTATGTCCAAGATTTAATAATGCACGGATCCCATGCTCTTTTTCATCTAATGCCACTACTTCTGCTTTAATAGCACAACAGCGTTTAAGCATATAAATAATAGCCGTTGGTTCAAGCAATTTAATCGCTTCGATGTTAGTTTCTAACCAGCTAAAAAAATCTTTATCGTAAATGATGCCATATTTAATGACTTCGGCCATTCCAGCCGCAAACTCACGAGCGGGCAATGTTTTTAAACATTCGATATCAATAATAACCGCTTGTGGTTGGTAAAAAGCACCGATCATGTTTTTACCAAGAGGATGATTAACTGCTGTTTTACCGCCAACCGATGAATCAACCTGTGATAACAACGTGGTTGGAATTTGTATGAATGCGATACCACGCTGGTAACATGCAGCAGCAAAACCTGCCATATCACCAATAACACCACCACCTAATGCGATAATGGTAGTATCACGTGCATGTTTTTTTTCTAATAATGCACTTAATATTCTTTCAAATGTGCTCAGATTTTTATGTTGCTCGCCATCAGGTAAAATAACTTCATCTATTTGATAATCTTTTAAGGTGTTTTTACAAACCTCTAGGTACAGAGGTGCAACAACATCATTAGTAACGATCATTATCTTTTTGCCTTTTATTACACTATTAAATAATGCAGCATCAGACAATAAGTTTGATCCAATAGAGATAGGGTAACTACGATCACCTAGATCAACGAGTAACTTTTCCATTAAAAATCCAATAAAGCAATAATTTGACTCGCAACCACTTTTGCACTTTGCTCGTCAGTTTCAATAGTATAATCGGCAGCTTCTTCATAAAGAGTATTACGATTTTCTGCTAATGTTTCTAATACCGATTGTGGATCATCAGTTTGTAGTAAGGGTCTGCGTTTGTCTTTTAATGTTCTAGCTAACTGTTTTTGTACACTTGTTTTTAGATAAACTACAATGCCACGAGCTGATAGATGAGTTCTATTTTCTTGTCGAATAACCGCTCCACCGCCTGTTGCTAAAACAATACCATGCTTTTTAGTTAATTCATCTAGCATCTCTTGCTCACGGTTTCTAAAACCTTCTTCGCCTTCCACGTCAAATACCCAGGCAATATCTGCGCCTGTTTTACGCTCAATTTCACTATCTGAATCTAGGAAGTCTAAGTGCAGCATTTGTGCTAGTTGACGGCCAATTGTGCTTTTACCAGCCCCCATTGGGCCAATTAAAAATATATTACGCTGTTCTGCCATGTTGAATGTTTACTCAAGTGGTTGATTATTGGGAAACCCCTTAAAAATTAAAGAGAAGTGCCTTATTATCGCAATTGTTCACAATATATTGCAAGCCATAAAAAAATAAGCCTGAAGATAAACATCAGGCTGTTGAGATATAAGCAGTCGATTATTAGTATTTTGTTTGCATCACAATACGTGGTGTAACAAAAATTAATAACTCCGCTTTGCTATTATCTCGAATCGTTGTTCTGAAAAAATAACCAAGGTATGGGATATCCCCTAATAGAGGAACTTTCTTAATAGAATCGGTTACTTGTTGCTGATATATCCCACCAAGTACTAACGTTTCCCCATTATCGACTAATACCTGAGTTGCAATTTCTTGTGTATTAATTGAAACCGCTTGCCCTGTCCCTGTAGAAACAGTTTCACCCTGTGAGTCTTGGGTGATCACTAATTCTAAAATAAGTTTATTATCAGGTGTAATTTGCGGCGTTACTTGCAAACTTAACACTGCTTTTTTGAAACTAACTGATGTTGCACCTGATGATGCAGATTCTACATAGGGGATTTCAGTACCCTGTTCAATATAAGCCGTTTGTTGATTCAATGTTGTGATACGTGGGCTTGCGATAATCTCAGCTTTACTTTCCTGCTCTAGAGCAGACAATTCTAAGTCAAGAATCTTACCATCGGCTAATTTAGCCACTTGAAACGCAATTGATCCAGCCGCTGATGCCACCGGTAAATTTACATTTAAACGGTCTGCGATACTAGCACTAGTCCCGTTGTCAATTGCTGTTAACGATCCTGACGTAGATACATCTGAGCTACTTTGAGAAACACCCCATCGTATACCTAGCTCTTCACCAACAGAATCACTCACGGTAACCATTCGAGCTTCAATAACAACTTGCCGAACCGGGATATCTAAGACCTCAACCATTTCTTTAACTGAATCAATAACAGCAGCCGTGTCTTTTATTAATAATGTATTAGTACGAGTATCAATACTTGCATTACCACGCTCAGACAGCAAACTTGCATTGCTACCCGATAACATGGATGCAATATCAGCAGCTTTAGCATAATTGATTTGAATAAATTCAGAATATAACGGCGCTAAATCTGCCACTTGTTTATTGGTTTCTAATTGCTCACGTTCTTTGGCGGCTAACTCAGTAGCAGGTGCAATCATTAATACGTTGCCGTCCATACGTTTGCCCAAACCTCTTACCTTTAAAATAATATCTAAAGCTTGCTCCCAAGGAACATCATCAAGACGCAATGTGATGTTCCCACTTACAGAATCAGTGATAACCAAGTTAAGGTCATTAAAGTCAGCAATTAACTGCAATACCGTACGCACAGGGATATCTTGAAAGTTAAGTGAAATAGCCTTACCTTGGTAAACTGTTTCTTTTAAATTTTTTGGTTTTTCAGACACTTCAATTATGAATAAAGTATCGAGCTGATCATAACGATAGTTGTAGTCATCTTTGATGTTAAAAACAAAGCGTGTTTTTCCATCTTCGCGGAAAGTTTCAACTTTCTCAACTATGGTAGCAAAATCCACAACATCCATAATGTACAACAAATCATCAGGAATATATGTACTCTGAAATTCAGCAATTAACTGTTGATCTCGGCGTCTAATGTCTACTGCAATACTTGAGTTGTCTAAATGAACAAAGAGTTTACCTTGACCTTCTGAGCCCCGTTTAAAGTCTATTTCAGAAATAGTATTGACATATCCTTTTGGTTTCTCTTGTGACGCGACAGCACTTTTTACTTTGGCGCTCTTATTTACAATATTTTGAGAGGCCTGGACACCTGTATTTTGCACAATAGCAGCAGCAATTTTTGCCTCCGATTGAGTGGAGGCTGATGTTTCTAATATGTCGCCAAAACGAACCATTAAATAACGACCATGTTGAGAAATACGATAAGGCATTAACTCATCTAGTGTAATAACTAAACCTAGACCTTCAGTCGTTCGAACTGTTGTCACTTGTTTAATGCCATTTTTATTAATAGTAACTGGATTTTTTTCAAGAATTGAGCTGGCACTTTCAACATCAATCACTAATTTATTTGGACGATAATGTAATTTATCGCTGTAACCATTAATTGCATCATTAAATTCAAATTTTAATTCAAACTTACCTTCTACAAGTTGATTAACATTGATATTGGTCAATTGTGACTCAGCAGTCACAAAAGAAGATAAGAACAACAATGTAACGCCAACACATGACAACATTATTTTTTTAATATTTCTAATTTTCATTATTCTAATTTCATCCATGATTAATTTCATTCTGTCAGTAGCTTAAGTTGAGTAACACGTTCTTTCCAGCAACCATTCCTATCAGATGCTAATTCTAATAAATCAATTTGAGTGCTACTTACTTTTAAAACTTTGCCATAGTTTAAACCCAGGTAATACCCTGTTCGAACTCGATACACTTCACTACCAGAAACCTGAACAAGTGCCCAAAGTACTCCATTAATTGATAGGGTACCTCGCATTTTCATACTACTAAGAGCATACATTTCTAATGCTTGCTTTTTACGCTCAAAATCAGGTTGAGGGCAACTTTGAGACGCGTTTTTTACTTCAGTAGCCACTTCAGCTTGTGGCTTTGAAAAAGGACTTCTAGCCTCAACTTGATTATAAGTAAGGGTATCAATTTTTTTCAGAGTTGGAATATCATCGTTTAAAGGGTAGATTTTAGATTTACTATCAGCAACAAATTTTTCGAGGTCATCGAGCTGAGCTTCTGCGCAGGAAAACAGCAAAGAAATCATCAATAAAGTGAATAACAGCTTCATTAATTATCTCCTTTATAGCGATAGCTTTTAGCGACTATATCCAAGATTAAGGTATTTTCATCATTATGTTTCAAACGTAAATTATCAAGTATAACGATCCGAGGTAAAGCAGCAATATCGGCAGAAAACTTGCCCAGTTGCTCATAACTACCAACCACTTTAATACTGATTGGTACCTCTTCTGCAAGCTCTAATTGCTTTTTAACCCCCCAATTTAGGCTTTTAAACTGTAAGCCATTGTTTGAGCCGATGAAGCTAATATCATCCAAGAGACTAGCTAGTTCTTTCTTACTAGGCAGTTTATTTACTAAACCATCTAATATCACTGAGATTTGTTGCATTTGATCCTGATAGGCTTCGAGATTTGAGGATATTCCTGCCTTTACAACAAATTCATTTTTAAGTGTTAATTCTTTTGCTTCTACTCTCTTGAGTTGTTTGAGTTGTCCATCAATAACGTAATAATAAAAGCCTCCGATAAGTACTATGCAGACCAGTAAAATCGTAATTATTTTATGGAGGGTAGGCCAACTACCTATATTTTCAAAATCTAATTCATTAATATCCATTATTAATGTTCTCCTTCAGGCAGAACAACAAAATTCATAGAAAATTTATAGAGCTTAATAGGCGCAGTAGGACCGCTTACAATAGAGGGCAAAGAAGCATCCCCTAACCAGCCCGAATTATCCACTCTTCTGACCATATTACTAACTCGACCATTGGATTCAGTGAGACCTTTTACATCTACCCTGTCATCCTTGAAAGTAATTGAATCAACATAAACACCTGCAGGGGTAACAGCAGGTAAAGTATTAAATAGGTGGGTTATCATATTACGCTGCTGTTCAAGCTTTTGAATTAAATTGATACGCCGTACAAGCTCTGCTTTTTCTTGTTTAATATTACGGATTTCAGAAATACGTCGATCTAAAATGAGGGTTTGAGTTTGTAAAAATTGATTGCGCTGATTTTGTGCTGCAATGATTGAATCAACATACATTTTACCTGTGTAACATAAGCTTAACGTTACCAAACAACACAGACCAAGTAGGGTAAAAAAAGCAATTTTTTTCTTCTGTTTATAGTCTTCACGCCAGGGTAATAAGTTAATATTCGACATTACATGACTCCCCTTAATGCTAAACCTAAGGCCATCATATACTTGCTACCCGACTGAGTTAATAACACTTTATCTGCGTTATTTTTAAAATTAAAGCCTAAGTATGGATCTGCAACTTCAACTTCGATATCTAACTCTTCCCGTAATTGTTGAACTAATTCAGGCATCAATACCCCGCCCCCTGTTAAAATCAATTTAACCACATCAACTTTATTGGGAGAATTAGTAAACATCCGCAAATCAAAACGTAAATGATTAACTGTCATGCTAACAAATGGGGCGATTACATCGACGGCACAGTCTTCAGGCAAGTCATTGTCTAATTTTGCCTGTTCAGCTTGTTGTAAAGAAAGGCCATAACGATCCGCGATCATTTGACTACAAACCTCACCACCATGGTTTTTATTACGGGTAAAGATAACATTCCCTTGATACAAAATACTCAGCATCATCTGTGAGTTACCAATATCAACCACTGCAATACCACGATTATAATCTTCAGATGTAAAAACTAATTCAGACGCTCTGGCAAGAGCATGGCTTGCAACATCGACAATAGTGGTTTTTAAACCACTTTCATCAACACACTGAGCTTGGGATAACACACGTTCTTTTCGAGCGGCACTCACTAAAATATCATTTAATGATTTATCCATTAGATTGGATCCGATAATTTCAAAATCAATAAAAATCTCATCTAATGGGAAAGGGATAATATTTTCTGCCTCTAATTCGACACGGGCTTCTAGCTCTAATTCGTTTAAGTCTGCTCCCATTGCCATCACTTTGGTAATGACATCAGCCCCCATAACAGCGATTGCTGCATTGTTGAAGTTTTTTGGAAAGCTCTTTCGTAGGCGCTTGATAATTAATGTTATTTTATCGATATCTTCTAAACGATTATCAACGATTAACCCCTTTGCAACCGTTGCTTCAGCAACTGCCTCAATTTGGTAAGTTCCTTGTCCTTTGGAAAGGGCAATCGCTTTGATTGAATGAGATCCAAAGTCAATGCCGATGACACTACTCGGGCCTAATTTTTTAAATCCAAAAAACATAAAATCCTTTTTATATATAATTGTTAATAAACAATTTTTTTTAAAAAATTGATATCAAACCTAAATCTGATAGTGTCAACATTGAATAAGTCTCAGTTGCCCCTTTAACTCATGATTTATAACTATATACTACATATCCAATATATCTAATATTAAATACAAAAAGTGACATGGTCACAAAATCGATGGAATAATTCAAATATGATTAAATGGATCAAGCGACTTTTTATAGTAGCTATAGTCTTAGGTTTAATAGGTGTTGCTGCAGTAACATTTATATACTTTCAACTGAAAGCAAACTTACCTGATGTAACGAGTATTCAAGAGATCCCTTTACAAGTACCAATGAAAGTTCTCAGTAAAGATGGGCAGTTAATCTCTCAATTTGGTGAGAAAAGACGTATCCCATTAATACGCAAAGAGATTCCAGATCAACTTGTTAATGCCTTTATTGCCACTGAGGATAGTCGTTTTTATCAACACATAGGTATGGATCCGATTGGTATTTTGCGAGCGGCAAGTGTTTATGTAATGTCAGGAAGCGCTAAACAGGGCGCAAGTACGATCACCCAACAAGTTGCCAGAAATTTCTTTTTAACGAATGAAAAAACAATTCTCCGTAAAGTAAGAGAAATATTCATCGCCATCCAAATAGAACAAATTTTAACAAAAGATGAGATATTAATGCTCTATCTAAATAAGATAGCATTAGGACATCGCTCTTTTGGTGTTGGCGCAGCAGCACAAGTCTATTTTGGTAAAACAGTATCTGAGTTAACACTATCTGAAATGGCCGTATTAGCAGGACTACCTAAGGCCCCTTCTCGTTTAAACCCAATTTACTCTGTAGAAAATGCAACAGAACGACGTAACCTTGTTTTAATACGTATGTTAGATGAAAACTATATTACACAAGAAGAATATCAAAGTGCGCGTGATGAAGTTGTTTTAAGCCGTTACCATGGAGCAGAAATAACACTTTCTGCGCATTATGTAGCTGAAATAGCACGTAATAAATTAATAGAACTATACGGTGAAGATAGAAGCTACAACGAAGGTTTTAATGTTTATACAACAATAACAAAAAGTGCACAGGAAGCGGCAAATCAAGCCGTCATCGAAAATCTACATAATTATGATATGCGTCATGGTTACCGTGGCGCTAGTAAAGTGCTATGGAGTAAAGATCAAACGCCGTGGGCAGCAGAAAAAATTGCAGAAACACTTGCACAAGAGTCCAGTGAAGTTGATTTATTGCCCGCCGTTGTTGTTGCCGTTAACAAAATGAGTATTGATGTGATAGTCAAAGGCCAACAACAAAAGGTTTCTACCATTGAATGGGATGGTTTAAGTTGGGCTCGCTCATTTATATCAGATTCAAGACAGGGATCTGCACCGAAACAAGCACAAGATATTGTAAAAGTGGGCGAACAAATATTAATTCGCGAAATTCAAGTTGCAACAAAAAACAAAAACGATACTAAGCGGGTCAAACAACTGCAATTATCACAATACCCTGCAGTTAGTGCAGCTTTTGTATCGTTAAATCCTCAAGATGGAGCAATCACTTCGTTAGTTGGAGGTTTTAGTTTTGTGCAAAGTAAGTTTAACCGCGCGACTCAAGCAAAACGCCAAGTGGGCTCCAATATAAAACCCTTTATATACTCCGCAGCCCTCGATAATGGTTATACACTAGCAACATTAGTGAATGACACGCCAATTAATGAATGGACTGGTAATGAAGCTTGGCGCCCTAAAAACTCCCCAGAAGTTTATCTAGGTCCGATTAGGTTACGTCGTGCTTTGGGGCAATCTAAAAATGTTGTGTCAGTACGCTTAGTGCAAGACTTAGGCCTCGACAAGGTTATTGAACAGTTAACAAAGTTTGGTTTTAATGAAGCAGATATGCCAAGAAGTAATTCTATCGCACTAGGCTCGGCATCAATGACACCACTTGAACTTGCAACAGGGTACGCCATTATTGCTAATGGAGGTTACAAAATCGAACCTTACATTATCGAACGTATCGAAGATGCTTACGGCACTGTGCTGTATCAAGCTGAACCTAAGATCGTCTGCCCTGAGTGTACTGAACTCTATAAAAATCAGTCTACTGAAACGGATCCACTGGCAACAAAAACAATAATAGATGGTGGCGCAGAAGTTTGTGCCATTGCAGCGGTTGATAAAGTACAGACGGCACCTTCTGCTATCTCTCCAGAGACCGCTTTCTTAACTCGTGAGCTCTTACGTACAGCAGTTTGGGGCGGTGGAGAATCGCAGTATAAAACACGTTGGGGTGGTACTGGTTGGAGAGCAAGCCAAGCCGTTAACCGTCAAGATATGGGCGGTAAAACAGGTACAACTAATGATTCTAAAGATGCCTGGTTCTCTGGTTTTGTAGGCAATACGGTAGCAACATCTTGGGTTGGTTTTGATGATTTTAATCGAGAATTAGGACGTGCAGCTTACAATAATAACTTAGATAAAAATCAGTCATCTGGAGGAGAGTATGGGTCGAGTACAGCCTTACCTGCCTGGAGTAGTTTCATGATTAAAACTATGACGAATCAACCCGTTTACGAACCACAACGCCCAAATGATATTACCAATGCGCGCATTGACAGAGCAACAGGTTTTCTGTCAACAGTAACGGATCACTCAACATTAATTGAGTTCTTTAAACCAGGGACAGTACCTACTTATTATGCGCCAGTACCAAATAATTATAAGCAAACTGATGATTCATCAACAGACGCTTATGATGAAGAGTTATTTTAGTAGTGAGTGCTCCGTTATAAAGAATTCACTGAATTGACAGACAGTCGAAAAGTTCTGCATTAATTGCGCAGGCTTTTCGCTATCTGGTTTGTTCACACCAACTAAATACTCAACACCTGCAGACTGAGCTGCTGCTAATATTTTTTCACTATCATCAATAAAAATTGTACGAGAAAAATCAGTATCGAGTTGCACTTTTACTTCCTTCCAAAACAGCGAGTTCTCTTTTTCATATCCTATATCATGGCTAGAAATAGCCAAATCAACATAAGATAACAACTGAGTTTGCTGATCTTTTAATACAAGACCACTAGGATGTGCATTAGTTAAAATAACCACTTTTTTATCAAGTTCTTTTAACTTTTTCAAAAACCATAAAGTATCTTCTCGCCATTTAATTTTATGCTTATTTTGGTGTTGTAATTGATGGATATCGAGACCGAGTGTTACTGTCCAATAGTCATAACAGTACCAAGGTAAAGTGCCCCACACTTTCTTATATTGAGCAAATACATATTGTGTCGCTTGCTCGATAGATAGTTGATGCTGCAATGCATATTGTTGTGGTACAAATTCAATCCAAAAATGTGAATCGTAATGTAAGTCTAATAATGTGCCATCCATATCCAATAACACTAAATCCACATCTCTTTCTAAAAACATACTATTCCTTAATCAACGGTTACTGCCTAATATAGCTATCAGACTTCAAGGTACTAAATTAACGAACAAAATGATGCCAAAATGTTAGACATAAAATTGAAGGTTAGCCATTCTGCATAGCTTTTTATAACAATAAAGGCTGCTGTCATTTGCCAGCCCTACGAGGATTTTTCATCGTAGGGCTTACGTTGTAACAATCAAAAGCGGGTGACTATTACCTTATGTTTGGCCTTGCTCTGGTAGTTGAACAATAGGTGGCAAAGCACCTACAAGTAACTTAGGTATAGGCTAAGTTAAGCAGATTAAATTCGATCTACGTTGTAATACAGTATCGAAGATATGATAAGCATTGTAAGATAGCCTATTCATTAATAATAGCCATGAGGTACCTATGAGCAACTCTTCATCAAGCTTACCTGAAATATTGAATAAAAGTATTGTCGCTTGTAGTCGGTTTTTCAAAATTGAAACATTACAACTGAAATTCAGTAATGGTCAACAACGCGAATTCGAACGAATGAAAGGTGCTAATCAAGGCGCGGTATTAGTAGTGCCTTTCTATGATAAGGACACTATATTATTAATACGTGAATATGCAGCTGGTACACATAGTTATGAATTAGGTTTTCCAAAAGGTTTGATTGACCCAGGAGAGACACCTGTAGAGGCTGCCAATCGAGAATTAAAAGAAGAAGTGGGTTTTGGAGCCAAAGACTTTACAGTGCTCAAAAAAGTGGTCATGGCACCTAGCTATTTCAGTAGTGAAATGACGCTATTTATGGCAAAAAATTTATACCCTGAAAGTTTACCTGGTGATGAACCAGAGCCATTAGAAGTGATCAAGTGGCCTTTAAATAAAGCAGATGAATTATTAGCACGAGATGACTTTCAAGAAGCGCGTAGCATCAGTGCGTTGTTATGGGTAATGAAAAACTATAGCTAATCAAACACTATTATTTTTTAATGCTTAGATTTACATAATAAGCGCATAATATTGAATCGAACAAAAAAGCGATGAGTATCGTCAAATAGCAACTCATCGCTTTTAAACTTATATTCTAGATAAATTTTAAAATAAACGGTTTAAGCCATTTAACGCCGCCACTCGATATGCTTCAGCCATAGTCGGGTAGTTAAAAGTTGTATTAGCAAAATACTCAATTGTATTGCCGACGCCGTCTTGTTCCATAATTGCTTGGCCGATATGAATTATCTCTGCAGCACGCTCCCCAAAACAATGAATCCCCAATATTTCTTTAGTCTCACGATGAAATAAGATTTTCAAGCTACCAACATCAGAACCAAGGATTTGTGAACGAGCTAAGTCTTTAAATTGTGCTCGCCCAACTTCATACGGCACTTGCTGTTGAGTTAGCATTTGCTCTGTTTTACCCACTGAACTTATCTCTGGAATGGTATAAATTCCCGTAGGGATATCTTTAATCAGTTTTCTTTTACCTTCACGTGTAATAATTAAATTAGCTGCAATTCGACCTTGATCGTACGCTGCACTCGCGAGACTAGGGTAACCAATGACATCTCCCACCGCGTAAATATTATCCACAGACGTTTGATAATGCTCATTAATCGCTAACTGTCCACGACTGTCTGGTTTCAAACCAACGGCCTGTAAATTTAATAAGTCAGTATTGCCGGTGCGACCATTTGCAAATAATAGACAATCGGCCTTCATTTTTTTGCCTGACTTAAAATGGATCACCACACCTTCAGAAGATGACTCGACCTTCTGGTATTCTTCATCATGTCGTAAAATCATACCTGAATTTCTGAAATGGTAAGATAATGCATCCGACATTTCTGCATCTAAAAACGATAAAAGCCTATCACGTGTATTAACCAAATCTGTTTTAACACCCAACCCTCTAAAAATAGAAGCATATTCACACCCAATCACACCTGCTCCATAAATAACAATATGTTGCGGCTGATAATCTAATGATAAAATAGTATCGCTGTCGTATACATTAGGTGAGTTAAAATCGATATCGTTAGGGTGGTAAGGGCGTGAACCGGTTGCAATAATAATATCTTGCGCAGTAATCGTTTCAACTGAACCATCGGCACTTTTTATTTTTAGCGAGTGATTATCAACGAATGATGCCTCACCAAAATGTAAGGTACAATTATTACGATCATAGAAACTGCTGCGCATTTTAACTTGTTTACCAATCACTTGCTCCGTATGGCGGAGTACATCAGCAAAAGTAAATGCATTTTTTTGGGGGTAATTATTAGTAAATAAAGAGTTGTTTTTAAGCTCAATCAACTGCGTTACGCTATGACGAAGCGCCTTTGAAGGGATAGTCCCCCAATGCGTGCAACCCCCACCAATATCTCGATATTTTTCAACTACTGCAACACGTTTCCCTGCTTTTGCAAGTTTCATTGCGGAGCCTTCCCCACCTGGCCCAGTGCCAATAACGATAACATCATAGTCGTACTTTACAGGAGCCGTTTTGGGATTTTTTGGTGTAGACATGGGTCAGCCTTTAGTAGTGAATAAGGTTTATATTAACAACCTGATAGCATTTGTCACACATTCATATAACAAAGCGTGCTTTCAGTGAATATTAAGTATGTATTACATGGTGTTAGACTCTTTTAAAGAAAATTTCGCTTAATAAAAGGAGATCACATAATAAAAAACTTAATCGCAAAGTACCTGCTTAGATAATAGTGATGCAAATGCATGTCATGATGATACTAGCAGCATGCCAAACAACACAGCGTTGATCAAGAATAGGCATAACCTGGTCACGATATTGTTGTGCTCATAAATTATCAACAGATAATTTTCTAGGTCGGGTTTGTTCATTACCATAAGCTTCATTAAGCAGATCCATAAAATCAGAACAAGCACTAACGAATACGCTACACACTAATATAATTAATACTCTAAAAGTCATGAAGCCATTCTCTAAAATTGCTAGAATATATATACTCGTTACCATTCAAGATTGAAAATCAGCAAGTTGTGGGGTGCACAGACGCTAGGCATAAAGAGGAAGATGTAACGAGTTAAATCGATACTTTATAACAACGAAGATGTTTTCCTCATGGCTTGCCCTAAGGATCACTAGCTCGAAAACCTATATTTGCAATGTTAGATTCGATAAGGGCTAGCCCTTTAAGGTGTAAATACTTATTTTTACACCTACCGATATAGGATTAACGCAGTTAACCCCTCGAAAGGTCATCATGTTATGCCTTGTATTAGTATCCGAACTAGTGACTGAACAATGCATGTTGATTGATAACGGGTATAATTAGGTTGTTAAGACGAATGTTAACAATTATCTAAGTTACGATACAGCTCGATGTATTTAGAAACGCAAATACATCGTAAACCGCATGATTAAATATTCTATTTAAGTGTGGGTAGGCATGAAAGCAAAACATTGAGCGCAATAACTAAATCATTACCTCATTTGACATAAAAAGATAGGATACATTGAATGAAATTTAGCCCATGCACAGACAACTGTACAAATGATGAAGACCTTTGCCACGGCTGCGGTAGAAGTCGCCTTGAGATTCAAGAAACACAAGCGATCACTAAACAGTTAGTCGCACACTTAGTTAAATACGATTATGACGACCCAGAAAATTTTTTAGAAAATATTAGAAACAAAGCGATTAAACGTTCTAAAAAAATTAAAGAAGAAAATAATGGCTAAAAAGCATAAAGAATTAGTGTCGCAGGAAACACAAGATGAAGCACTTGTAATGGCAAAAAAAGTGCAAAAACCAGGACAAACCAAAGAGCAAACCAAACTCATTGCTTTAGGAATTCAGAAAGGCATTGCAGAATATAAAAAACTCGCAAAGAGTAAACAACGTGATGCCGATAAAGCTAAAAAGAAAAAAATACCCGTCAGCGATGCTGAATCTGAAATAAACGCTAGCGACAGTAAATCTACCACTCTATTTCTACCTTGGACCCTACTAGTCTTGAGTTGGATTGGATTTCTCAGTTACCATTTTTTAAATCTATAAATGAAGTAAAGGAATAAGCATGGTTAAAGTAATTGTAAACGGCGCAAAAGGTCGTATGGGCGGAGAAGCCGTTAAAGCCGTTAATAATGACAAGGAATTAGAGTTAGTGGGTGCTTGTGATTTTGGTGATGACCTAGCTGCATTAATAAAGCAAACAGGCGCACAAGTGGTTGTTGATTTGACCGCTGCATCAGCAGGATTTAACAATACGCAAACTATACTTAATGCGGGCGCTTGCCCTGTTATTGGTACCAGTGGTTTCCTAGAGCAACAAGTAGAAGAGTTACAAACCCTTGCTAAAGAGAAACAACTAGGTGGGTTAATCGCACCAAACTTTTCATTAGGTGCAGTGTTGATGATGAAATTTGCTGTACAAGCAGCAAAATACTTACCTGATGTAGAAGTTATTGAAGCACATAGCCCACAGAAAGAAGAAAGCCCATCGGGCACAGGTATCCGTACCGCTGAATTAATTGCAGCAGCACGTACTAAAGCTGCAACACCTTGTAGTGATAAGGAGCTAATTGAAGGCGCTCGTGGTGCTGAGTTAAACGGCGTTAAGTTGCATTCAATTCGTTTACCGGGTGTTGTTGCACAGCAAACTGTATTTTTTGGTGGATTAAGCGAAACATTAAAAATAGAGCATAATTCACAG
>TARA_R110001583_G_scaffold195282_1_pt1 | contig 44963 bp, 35 predicted proteins | sample TARA_R110001583 | Tara Oceans TARA_R110001583 (sample SAMEA4398432) | marine metagenome | biome: Polar Biome; feature: [MES] marine water layer (ENVO:01000295) within the mesopelagic zone...; material: water (ENVO:00002006), including particulate matter (ENVO:01000060) such... | reverse complement strand
CCCGTCAGCCGCATGTGAATGACCATGCGCCTCGTCACTCGTCTGCTCGGACGCCGCAGGTTTTGCGAAATCTGTGCTGGGCGAAGGGGACGCTGCCGGAGCTGTGGTCTGTCCCATCGATCCCATTTCGAGATGGGCATGGATGTGATCGTCCCGGCTTATCGGATAGTCTTCCTGCATGGTCGTATGGAACAAGCCGTGGGTCTGCATCAGGAACAGGGCAAAGCCAGCAAATATCAGGCCTGCATTGATGAAAACACTCGCAGATCCGAAATGCCTTGTGCGCCGCAGCAGGTTCAGAGCGATCCACATCACGATAAGCGCAGCGATCTGACCGAATTCCACGCCCACATTGAATGACAGAATGTGCATCAGCAGGCCGGAATCTTCCCGGATGGGCAGCTGCTGAAGCCGCGTCGACAGGCCAAACCCATGGATCAGGCCGAACAGCACAACCATGAACAAGAGATTGGGTGACTTTGTCCCGAAGACTTTCGGGAAACCGTCAAGGTTTTCAAACCCCTTGTAGATGACTGTCAGGGCAATGATCGCATCGATAAAGAAGTAATTGGCCGTAATGCCCAGATATGTGGCGGTAATCAGTGTGATTGTATGGCCGATCGTGAATGCTGTCACGAAGCGGAGAATTGACGAGAAACTTGTCAGGAAAAACATTACCCCGAACAAAAAGAGCAGATGATCATACCCGGTGATCATGTGTTCGGCGCCCAGGATGAGATATTGCAGATCTCCCCCTTCCAGCATTCTGCGTCGTGCTTCCTCCGAAATACCATGCGCATAGGCGACAGGTGAAAGCAGGACCAACGATGCGATGAGCGCGGCAACTGCCTTCATTCGCGTGAACAACATCTCTAACTCCAATATGATGTGTATTGCATGGGGTGGCGAATTGCCGGCTTGAGGCAGGGGGGACTCCTCCTCAAGCCGGCAACCGCCTGAGCACTTAGTCCAGAACCCAGGTTGCACGGGCGTAGAAATATCGCCCAAGCAAGGAATAGGTCATGGTATCGGTATTGCCGTCCGACCAGGAACTGACGTAGGGGGCCTTCTTGTCGAACAGATTGTCAACACCCGCGCTCAATTTCAGATTTTCTGTAAGCTGATATCCACCTTGGACATTGTGGTAGACGACAGCATCAATGTCAGTGCCGACGGCACCGGGCGCGCCATAGTAGTCCGTCGCCGAACCAATCATCTGCGCATTGTAGGTTCCGTTCCACGGGCCGGAACTGGCCGACCAGGATCCTGTCGCACGCCAGGACGGATAGCCACCATCACAACAGCCTACACCGCCATCATACACGAAGGGCGTGTCCCCATCGAATGCGGTCACTTCGTACTTCATCAGATGTGTGGCTTGAACTTCCACGGAGTGCTTGATGTTGCCAGTCGCAAAATCATAGGTGGCACTAATATCGATGCCCTGCATGACTTCGTCACCCGTATTGGCGCTTTGCGCAGACAGGAAATCAATATCTCCGGTCAGGGCATTGCGGGTATGGTGAGATGGCCCACAGAACGGATGGGACAGGCCGGCTGACGTATAGCAGGACGCAAGTTTTGTGGATCCTGATGTCTGCCGAATGGCATCCTGAATATCGATATCGAAGTAATCGAGCGTGATGGACAGTCCCGGAACAAAACTTGGCTGGTATACAGCGCCAACCGTGAATGTGGCGGCGTCCTCGGGTTCAAGGTTCGGATTGCCCCCTTGGTCGGTCAGAATGGCTGACCCGAGCTGGGTGTAGCCAACCGGCACGCCGGCAGCCTGACAGTTCTGATAGACCGTACTGGACGGATCCATCGTCGCCCAGCTGGAACACGGATCAGTTGTCGGGATCTGTCCTTCGCTCACGCCGGAGAAAAGCTCCGTGACACTTGGGACCCGAAACGCTGTCGAATAGGTACCGCGAAGCTTGAAGTCCTGCACCAGCTGCCAGTTCAGTCCGACCTTGTAGTTTTCATCCGAACCGAACAGATCATAATCGGAATACCGCACTGCCAGATCAAGATCGACGGCCTTGGCGAGCGGAAGGTCGCGCACCAGAGGTACATTGACCTCTGCATAGAGCTCCTGGGCTTCGATCGAGCCGCTGACCGGGTCCTGCGCATTGCCGAGCGCATCCCCCGCGACAAGCAGGGAATCCGGCTCAAGCCAACCCTTGTCTTCACGATACTCGAACCCCGCAGCGAAACCCACAGGTCCGGCAGGCAGGTCAAACAGCGCGCCCGAGATATTGCCGGTGAGGCTGATCTGCTCATTCCCGCCGGTGTCGCGCTGGTTGATCAGGATATAGTCTCCCACAGCCGATGTCAGGTCGCCCTCACCAAGAATATCCGCACAAGGAATGCCATTCATTCCACATAGCGTGGGATCCAGCGTCTCGGCCAGGCGGCGTGTATTGATATTGTTCTTCAACGCATCAACAGCAGTGTTCCGGCCCCAGTTGAGAGACAGGTCGTAATTCCAGCCATCCCACAAATCGCCCTCGACACCGGCGACGAGTCTCCAAGTTGAAACGTCCTGCTCGAACTGTCTGGAACCGAATTCGGCGGTCCGGCGACGCAGGAGAATGACGTCTTCACCGGTCGGATTTGTCGGATGCGATGCATCAAACGAAATATTGCTCAAGGTTGCGGGTGATCCGGGCTGGTTCGATGTACGCCAGTTGAACAAGGCTTCACTGAAAAACCGCATCGAATCGGTGATGTCATACTTTCCGATGGCCGCAAAGCTGACGCGTTCGACAGGATTCGAAGCGTTGAAGAAGGGATTGGAATTGAACCCATGCGCGGCAAGGCTGAAAGGCTCATAGGCGTCGCCGCCAATGAAATTGATCTGATCGCCATTCGGCAACACGGCCCGGCCACCCGCCGTGCTCGAACTTCCAGATGTGCATTCGAGATCCCCGTCCCCATCAAGGTCCGCCAGCGCACAGGGCGCTCGGACATCCAGGGGCGCGGCAAGATTGTTCTGGTAGCTTGCATTGAACATCAGGCTGCCGCGATCATTGACGACCCCCCATGTCATGTCGACCAGATATTCTTCAGCGTCTCCCTCATCGGAAACACCAAATTTGGTGTCGAGCCTGAAGCCCTCATAGTCTTCCTTGGTGATGAGGTTCACGACGCCAGACACGGCGTCGGCGCCATACACGGCGGATGCCCCGTCTTTCAGAACCTCGACGCGCTGGAGGAGCGAAACCGGGATCATGTTGAGATCGACCGAGCTGTTGGCGCCGGAACCACCCGCGACCACCCGCCGTCCATTCAGCAGTACAAGCGTCCGGTTAGGTCCGAGACCGCGCAGATTGACCTGCGCCGTTCCCCAGCCTCCCGACACCCAGTAGGCAGCATTGGAATTGCCGGCAAAACCCGCCGAAAATGACTGGGTCTGCAGCAGCTCTTCTACATTTGTGATACCGGTTGCGTATATTTCCTGATCATCAAGAACAGCCAGTGGTCCCACACTTGTCAGGTCGCTACGTTGGATACGGCTCCCCGTGACCACCACTTTTTCCTGGGTCGCGACCTCCTCCTGGCTGGCAGGGACCGTGTCGACCTCCTGCCCGGATGCGGCCGCCGCGACGATGAACGAGACGCCCAAAGTCATTGCTGTTGTCACCATGAGCTTGTTTGCAAACCCCTTGGCACTCCCCGAACCATTCACTTTCATTTCACCACTCCTATGGTTGCATACATTGCTACCCGAGCAGTCTCGGGACCAATGACAGTTAGACTAAAAACGAGGCGCTCCATCGATCTTCGGCGCCATCGCCAAGGATCCGATCAACCTCGAACAAAAAACCGACTGTCGATCGGTTTTTTGCATAAATTGCAGGCGCAGAAAGCCCCCAGCACCCCATCACCCTTGGATTGACTCTGCAGTCCGCTGATGAATTCGTTCGACTCAACTGGCACTCCCCCTCGGCAAGCGTGCTGAACTCCGCTGTATTCAGTCTGTTAGCCACAAACGTACCCGTTCGATAGCTTCATTCCAGCACCAACACCACCTTCAAAACTTGGCAAGACGCCTTTCGAAGACCCTCATTGTTATTGTCAAAAAAAGCAGCGTCAAGATTTTTTTGACCGAGCTTTTGATATTATGCGTGCACATAACAAATTTTAGGCACGATCTGAAAACACCCTGAACCTCCGAACTGATCGATAAGTGCTGGACTGCGGCCTGGCTGAGGAGGTCGATGCAGGGGCCTGGGAACTTCGCCTGAAAACGCGGCGGCGCCCTCGGCGCGTCACCTGAACGCAAACTTCAGGACCTGTTCGAGACCATGATGAACAGGTTCGGCAACGATGAATGATATGATGACCGCATAGCAGATCAACCGCTCGACGAGCACTGTCCCGCTGTCGTACACCGGCAAGGGAGATTGAACGAGCCAGGCGATCCGACGCTCCAGGGATTGCCCGAACACCGAAAAGGCGGACAAGTATGCCGCTTCCGGCTCGCATGAGTGTCTTTGCTGCCGCAGCCGGCCCAGCCTGATCAGGGCCTCTGCCACAGCCAGGCTATCGCCGCACTTGGTGGCGGCATACCGATCGCATTCATACTCTACAGCGATCAGAAATTCTGCCGCCAGCCCACGCCGAGCCTCTGGAAAGAACGGCAAGGTCAGCACCTGGAGCGCGAACAGCGACAGGGCATCGGCGCGCCGCGCATGCGCCTGCTCATGATCCAGGACGATCCGGACCTGCGCAGGAGCAAGGCTCCTGAGTAAGCCCTCGCTTACGAAAATCCGCCGCCGTACTATGCCAACGCAAAATGCGGAAATGGTCCGGGATTTGACAACCCAGGCTCCCAGTTCCGGATCATACCGGCTCCAGGTTTCCAGATCTCGAATGACTCGGCCATGCAGGCGCATGCGGTGCACAAAAACAAGGACAATTGGCATCGTAAGAAGCGCCAGCACAGCCAGAAAACCGAGAACAGCGAGCCGCGTCAGCAACATCGGCTCATGTGGGCGGCAAGAGGTCACCATCATTTCGTAATGACAATGCGTGGGCACACTGTTGAACCCGGCAGATGTCGGCACCGCCGCGCAAGAGACAAACAGGGCCAGGCTGACCACGAAGGGGACCGACGCATAGCCGAAGATCGCGCGCCCATATTGTCGGGGACTGAGCTGGGAAAGATGCCGGTGAAACCGGGGCCATACGGCGCTTTGGACGGCGCCGATGATGAGCGCGGCAAGCAAGGCCGCAAAAAACGCGATCCCGAGATTGGTCAAGAAGGCGGCATTACCCATCATCTTCTCCTCGCTTTGTGGCGTTCTGCTCCTGTCGCTTCTCCTTGATCAGGCGTTCGAGCGTATCAAGCGCAGCACTGTCGGACTCTGCCGCATGGTCGAGAAATGCCAGCAGATAGTCATCGCGGGAATTCTCGAACAAAGTCTTCAGAACATCATCCATCACACGGGTGACGACTTGAGACTGGCTTACGGACGCCTCGTAGAGGAAAGCATGGCTAACCTTGTGACGCGACAGCAATCCCTTTTTGTAGAGACGGTCCATCGCCGACTGGAATGTGTTGCAGGACTGCCCGCCCTTGCGCCCCAGATCATGATGCACAGTCTTGACCTCGGCCGGTCCGCGCTTCCAGAGATATTGCAGAATGGATATCTCAAGAGGGCCTAGGGCAATTTTGCGGGTACGCACCGACATTGAGGGGTCCTTCTGGCCTGGGATGTGTATTCGATTTGGCGTCAGCCTAGAGAGGTCTCGACAAACCCGCAATGGTCACATGCCGACTCGCCGCCCTCGCTTTGCCCAGGCTGGATCGTCGCGCGTGCAGATGCCGGGATTTTGATCATTTCCTGCAACAAAACCGGCCAGAGCATGCCCCGCTTCCCCGATGCCGGGCCCGCAAGCGCTAAAGACGCGAATACAATTGATACCCTTCGCGATAGAAAAGCTTCATCGTCGTGACAAATTCCCCCGCGAGCGACGTGGTACGGTCGATGACAAAAAGCGCATCCCCCTCCTTGCACTCCAGCGCGCTTGCGACATCCTTGCCAGCCGCGACGGCACTGAACGACACATCGCCACTGGAAAACGGAACGGTCTGAACCAGCCACTCATTTGCGCTGACCTCGTCGAAAGGCGCGCTCCTGATCTGAGGCACAACTTTCAGATTGACCCAGCGCGCTTCATACGCAAACGGTCGGCCATCGGCCAGATGCACCGTGTCCAGCTGCAACGCCTTGGCTCCCTTTTCGAGCCCAAGACGCGTACGAATAGACAGGGGCGGCACTTTTTCGACCTTGCGAAGGACCTGATGCCGATAATGCCCCCCAAATGCTTCCACCTGCTCACGCACGATCGGAATGTCGAACCTGGCTTGTCGAACAGGCATGTTGCAGACACGCGTCCCTCCCTTCCGCTTGCGAACGACAAGACCTTCATCTGCAAGCCCCTGCAGCGCACGATTGATCGTCGTGCGGGCACACCCATATTCTTCAGCCAGGGCCGCTTCGCCCGGGATAAGTTCCCCGAGCGCCCACTCCCCCTTCTGTATCCGCTCAAGGATGGATTGGCGAATGGTCTGGTGCGTCATCTTGGTCATAATCTTCCCCTCAGTCGCATACTCAGCTCGGAATATGCCGCCTGTATCTCGTGACGGTTCACATGAGCGCCGTCCCTGACCATATGCCGCCCCGCCGACCAGACATCGGTAATAATGTCATCCGTGCCGGCAAATATCCATGCGTCAAGGACCGCATCATCACGCAGGGCATCCACGACGGGCGAGGTGTGATCGAGCGCGACAAAATCTGCCAGCGCGCCTATTTCAATACGACCCGCATTGCGCCCGAGGGCACGCGCCGATCCACGCGCCGCGCGTTCGTACAGATACCGTCCATTCGACAATGTCTGGTCATCTGTGAGGATCGATCGCTTACCATCCCGAAGCCTCTGCGAGACCTCGAGCATCCGAAGCTCCTCGGTGAGGCCAATCCTGACATTCGAATCCGAACCAATCCCAATCATTCCACCCGCGCTCAGAAAGCGATGCCCATCAAAGATTCCGTCCCCGAGATTGGCCTCGGTAATCGGGCAAATCCCAGCCACCGCCCCGGATCTGGCCAGAGCCAGCGTCTCCTCCGGCTCCATCTGTGTGGCATGGATCAGGCACCAGCGCGCATCGACGGGCATATGATCGAGAAGCCAACGCACGGGTCGGGAGCCCAGAATTTCGACCACTTCCCTCACCTCGCCGATCTGTTCTGCGGCATGTATATGGATTGGCCCATTCGGGGAGAGGCTGAGCGCCAACTCCATGCCTTCTGTTGACACGGCGCGTAGCGAATGCGGCGCCACACCGAGTTTGAAGTCGTCCGGCATGCCCCCGAGCCGCGCCGCGAGAGATTCATAAAGGTCCGAAAATTGCTGGAGATCGCAGCCAAACCGTGTTTGCCCCCCCTCCAGCGGGCGCCCATCAAGCCCGCCCTGCATGTAAAGAACCGGAAGATGAGTATAGCCGATGCCGGTGAGCTCAGCGGCCTTGAAATGCCTCAGGGACGTCTCGTCGAGTTGGTCGTAAATCTTGCCGCCGGGCGCATGATGAAGATAATGGAATTCTGCCTGCGCCGCATAACCCGCCTCCATCATTTCCATCTGGACTTGAGCCGCGATAACTTCGATGTCATCAGGAGAAAGAAGCTCCAGAAACCGGTACATGACCTGACGCCAGGTCCAGAAATCATCGATTGCTGTCGGTCCGCGACGCTCAGCCAGCCCGGCCATGGCCCTCTGGAAACTGTGACTGTGCACGTTGCCCATGGCTGGTAGAAGAACGCCTACGGAATGGTCGCACTGACCATCATTTGGCGCAATGTCGACCACATATCCTTCGGCGTCGATACTGATCTTGGCATCATGCAGCCAGCCTCTGGCGGACAGCATCTGACTGGCAGAAATTTCGATGGTCATCTTGTCTTGCACGCCCTTTTATTATGTGTGTACATATAAATATGTTGCTGCCATAAGACAAGAGCGATGACACGACCCACCCTGTTCACCGATTGCACTGTTGCCACTATGGAATCCGGTCGGCCGAATTACGGTCTGATCGAGGATGCCGCGATTCTCCAGCGCGACGGCCTGATCGAATGGGTCGGCCCCTCTGGCGCGGTCCCAGGCAAATTGAGCGGAATGGCTGAGCAATCCTTGCAAGATCGACTCGTGACGCCGGCCCTCATTGATTGTCACACGCATCTGGTCTTTGGTGGCAATCGCGCGAAGGAATTCGAACAGCGTCTTCAGGGAGTCAGCTACGAAGAGATCGCCAGGAGCGGCGGCGGCATAAATTCCACGGTCGAAGCGACCCGCGCTGCCGGATTCGAGACACTGGTGTCCGCATCACTGCGTCGCCTTGATGATCTGATCAGCGATGGGGTTGCCGTCGTGGAAGTGAAGTCCGGATACGGGCTCACCATAGATGACGAGATTCGCATGCTCCGGGTGGCCAGAAAGCTCGAAGAGTTGCGGCCCGTGAAAATCGTCACGACCTGGCTGGCCGCGCATGCTCTTCCCCCGGCTTTCAAGGACCGGCCAGATCATTATATCGAGCAAGTTGCCATTCCGGGTCTGGTCCGCGCGGCAGAGGAAGGCCTGGTCGATGCGGTAGACGGGTTTTGTGAAACGATCGGATTTTCCCCGGCTCAGATCGAGCGCGTCTTTCAGGCTGCAGCTTCACTCGGCCTGCCTGTGAAGCTGCATGCCGAACAGATTTCAGATCTGAAAGGCGCCTTGCTGGCAGCGCGGTATTCGGCCCTTTCGGCGGATCATCTCGAATTCCTGTCCGAGACGGATGTTCCCGAATTTGCCCGCGCCGGAACCGTGGCCGTCCTCCTGCCCGGCGCCTTCTATACGCTCCGGGAAACGAAGCTGCCACCCATCACCGCCCTTCGCGAGCATGGGGTCGACATAGCCATCGCAACCGACTGCAATCCAGGCAGCTCCCCCCTGTCCTCGCTTCTTGCCGCGATGAACATGGCATGCATCCAATTTTCCCTGACTCCTGAAGAGGCACTGGCAGGCACAACCCGGAACGCCGCAAGGGCGCTTGGACTGGCAGGGATGTATGGTGAAATCACGCAAGGGGCCAAGACCGAACTGGCCGTCTGGGACGTCGCGCACCCCGCCGACCTTTCCTACTGGATCGGCCGAAGCCCGCTTCATATGCGTCTCTCGAACAGGAATTACATGTGATGGTTCAACTTGAGCCCGGCAAGGTGTCACTCGATGATCTGGAGGCCCTCTACAGGCACTCCAGCCATTTCGAAATTCACCCTGACGCCTACCCCCGGATTGCCGACTCTGTTGGGATGCTCTCCCGGCGGATCGGGGAGGGCGAGACGATTTATGGCGTGAATACAGGCTTCGGCAAGCTGGCTTCCGTCAGGATCAATGGGGACAGCCTGGCACTGTTGCAGAAGAATCTCGTCCGCTCGCACGCAGCCGGTATCGGCGAGCCTTTGCCGGCGAATATCGTACGTCTGATGATGGCGCTGAAATGTATTTCGCTTGCTCGGGGCGCATCCGGCATCCGCGTAGAATTGGTCGATCGGATCCAGCAAGTCGCCAGTGCGGGCATCATACCGGTTATTCCCGCACAAGGGTCTGTCGGGGCATCGGGTGATCTGGCGCCGCTCGCCCATATGGCCGCTGCCCTGATTGGGGAAGGCGACGTCTTTTACCAGGGTGACAGGATGCCAGCCGGTCGGGCATTGCAAATGGCCGGTATCGCGTCGTTCGAGCTTCAGGCCAAGGAAGGCCTTGCGCTTCTCAACGGCACCCAGGCGTCTACCGCGCTCGCACTCGCTGGCCTGTTCGGTGCCTGGCGACTGGCCCTCTGCTCTCTGACAACCGCCGCGCTTTCAATAGATGCCGCCATGGGTTCAAGCGCCCCCTTCCACGATGAGATCCATCAATTGCGCGGCCATCGCGGCCAGATCGACAGTGCGCGGCGGCTGCGCGAACTTCTTGCCGGTTCTGAAATTCGCGAAAGTCATCTGACCGGCGATGAGCGCGTTCAGGATCCCTATTGCCTGAGATGTGCCCCCCAAGTCATCGGCGCCTGCCTGGACCAGCTCCGCCAGGTCGCGGCTACCCTGAAGATTGAGGCCAATGCCGCGACGGACAATCCGCTCGTCCTGTCTAACGGCGACATCGTTTCCGGCGGCAATTTCCACGCCGAGCCCGTGGCACTTGCTGCAGACCAGACGGCCATCGCCATTGCAGAAATCGGAAGCATCGCCCAGCGCCGAATTGCCATGCTTGTGGATCCCAGCCTCAGCTTTGGTCTTCCCGCCTTTCTTGCACTCGATCCCGGCCTCAAATCAGGCTTGATGATCGCTGAGGTTACATCGGCCGCCCTGATGAGCGAAAACAAGGCGCTGTCGAATCCCCGCTCCGTCGACTCCACACCGACCTCCGCCAATCAGGAAGACCATGTGTCCATGGCCTGCCACGCGGCTCGCCGACTGCTTGAAATGAACGAAAATCTGGCGGGGATTCTCGGCATCGAAGCTCTATGCGGCGCACAAGGCGTTGAGTTTCGCACGCCGCTTGCGACAAGCCCCAACCTCCAGCATGCAATCCGAACAATCCGCCAGCATGCCGCCCCCTTCGATGATGAGCGCATGATCAGCCCCGATATCGAGGCGATGAAGACGCTTGTCCTGTCTGGCGATGCGCTCTGCGACGTCCAGCAAGGCGTTACGGCGATAGAGATGACGCCATGACTCCGGTAACAATTGTTCAGGGTCAGGGGCCTGTCATTCTGGGCCAGCCGCATTCAGGGACCTATGTTCCCGAACCGATTTTCCAGGCCCTGAATGAAACCGGTCGTCAGCTGCTCGACACCGACTGGCACATCCCGCGACTATATGACGGCCTTTTGGCCGACGCCACAATCGTGCGTGCGAATTTCAGCCGCTATGTGATTGACGCCAATCGGCCGCCAGACGGCGCATCTCTGTATCCCGGTCAGAACAGCACAGGTCTTGTGCCGACCTATACGTTCGACGGCCAATCAATCTGGCAGTCTGCGCCCACGGATGACGAGGTCGCAGACCGGATCAATGACTACCACCGTCCATACCACACCGCGCTCAGTGCACAGATCGACAGGATCAAGGCACTGCACGGCTTCGCTGTATTGTATGACTGCCATTCAATCCGGTCGAAAATCCCGTTCCTGTTCGACCGTCGCCTTCCGGATCTGAATGTCGGGGACAATAATGGCACCACTTGCGCGCCCGCCCTGACCCGGGCCGTCGCGGACATATGCGCCAGCACGTCTCACTACACGCATGTTGTCAACGGCCGCTTCAAAGGGGGCTGGACCACGCGCCAGTATGGCAGGCCGGCAGAGGGGGTACACGCCATTCAGATGGAACTCGCGCAGCGCTGCTACCTCGCCTCCGAAACACCTCCTTTCGACTATTCCATCCCCCGGGCCGACAAGTTTCGGTCCCTGCTTCAGTCAATCCTGACCGCCGTCTCCAGCACGGCCCAGTCATCCCTTTAATGGAGAATACCTTGGACACGACGTTGAAAAACCGACGCGATATTGCCAGCCCGACCGGGTCGGACCTGACTTGCCGGTCCTGGACTACTGAAGCGCCCTTCCGGATGCTACAGAACAATCTCGATCGCAATGTTGCGGAAAACCCGGACGAGCTCGTTGTATACGGAGGCATTGGCCGCGCCGCCCGGACCTGGAAGGACTTCGATCAGATTTTGGAAACGCTCAAGACACTGCAGGAGGATGAGACCTTGCTCGTCCAGTCCGGCAAGCCGGTTGGAGTCTTCCGCACACATGGCGACGCGCCCAGGGTTCTCATCGCCAACTCAAATCTCGTTCCAAAGTGGGCAAACTGGGAACACTTCAATGAGCTCGATAAGAAAGGGCTCATGATGTACGGTCAGATGACAGCGGGGTCATGGATATATATCGGTACGCAAGGCATCGTTCAGGGCACGTACGAGACATTCGTGGAAGCTGGCCGCCAACATTATGATGGTAACCTCAAAGGCCGCTGGATCCTGACGGGCGGCCTCGGCGGCATGGGCGGTGCCCAGCCACTAGCGGCCGTCATGGCGGGTGCTTGTTGTCTCGCAGTTGAATGTGATCCCGAGCACATAGATTTCCGGTTGCGCACCAAGTATCTTGACGAAAAGACGGATAGTCTGGATGAGGCGCTCGCGCTGATCGAGACATGGACAAAAGCTGGTGAGGCCAAGTCCGTGGGCTTGTGCGGCAATGCAGCTGATATCTTTCCTGAACTCGTAAAGCGCGGCATCCGCCCGGACCTTGTCACAGACCAGACGTCCGCCCACGATCCGGTCAATGGCTACCTGCCTTCCGGGTGGTCACTGTCCGAGTGGAAACAGAAGCAGGTCACCGATCCAGAGGCAGTTAAGCAGGCCGCGTGTATATCCATGAAAGTACAGGTTCAGGCGATGCTGGACTTCTGGCATCAGGGCGTGCCCACACTCGACTATGGCAACAACATCCGTCAGGTCGCCTTCGATGAAGGCCTCGAAAACGCGTTCGATTTTCCTGGGTTCGTCCCGGCCTATATCCGGCCGCTCTTTTGCAGGGGGGTCGGTCCGTTCCGCTGGGTGGCCCTGTCAGGCGACCCGGAGGACATCTACAAGACAGACCAGAAGGTCAAGGAACTGCTCCCTGACGACCGCAACTTGCATAGATGGTTGGACATGGCCCGCGAACGCATCGCGTTTCAGGGTCTGCCCGCCCGCATCTGCTGGGTCGGCCTCGGCGACCGTGACCGCCTTGGTCTCGCCTTCAATGAAATGGTCGCCAATGGCGAGTTGAAGGCCCCGGTGGTAATCGGCCGCGATCATCTCGACAGCGGGTCAGTGGCCAGTCCCAATCGGGAAACCGAAGCGATGCAGGACGGATCGAGCGCTGTCTCTGACTGGCCGCTTCTCAACGCCCTTCTAAACACGGCATCCGGCGCAACCTGGGTCAGCCTGCATCATGGTGGCGGCGTTGGCATGGGCTACTCACAGCATGCCGGCATGGTGATCGTTGCAGACGGCACTGAGGAGGCGGCGCGCCGCATCGGCCGGGTTCTCTGGAACGACCCGGCATCCGGGGTCATGCGACATGCAGATGCCGGCTATGACGTGGCGCTCGATTGCGCCCGGGAGAAACAGTTGAACCTGCCCGGAATTCTTGCGCGTTGAGTTCCACGTCGCGCGCCTCGACAATCACAACTCGATCAAGACGGTGAATTATGGGCAGGAAGATCGCATTCCGGGTACGCCAGTGGCACAAATGGATGTCTCTGATCGTCGGGGCACAGGTCATGCTGTGGCTCGCGACAGGCGTTTACATGGTGGTGATAAATCTCGATTTCATTCATGGTGACCATCTCGTTCAGAACATGGCCGGGACGCTTGGCGCAGAGTATGAGCCAAGCGTCACGTTCCAAGACGTGGTCGATGACTATCCGGACGCCAGCGAGATTGTCCTCACGAGCTGGATTGGGCAACCCGCCTTCCGGGTGCGATCTCCCGCCGGATCACATCTTGTGGATGCGGAAACCGGTCGCCAAATTTCTCCGCTCACGCAGCACGATGCAATCGCTGTCGCGCGATATCACTATACCCGGACGGCCGACGTAGCCGCGGCCAGGCTATTGGTGGACGAGGAAGAGGCGCCGACAGAAATCCAGTCTCGGCCACTTCCTTTATGGCGCGTGGATTTCGACGATGCCGGGTCAACCGCCTTGTATGTCTCACCGGATGACGGGTCGCTGATTACCAGACGCCACACATACTGGCGTATCTTCGATTTCGCCTGGATGCTGCATATCATGGATTATGAAGAACGCGCAGACGTGAACAATACCCTTCTACGGATTTCCGCCGGCCTTGGCCTTGTGCTCTCGGTCCTTGGAATGTGGCTGCTCTTTTTCAGCTTCAGGCGCCGCCGGAGGTCCCTATCATGATGGCGATCATTCGACAGGGCCATAAATGGATCGCGTTGATCCTGGGCATTCAGCTTGCTCTCTGGATGCTGAGCGGCCTCGGCATGGCCATTCTTCCTCACAGCAAGGTTGTTGGCCACCATCGCACGGCCGAACCCGCAGCCCCTGCCCCGCTCAGCGAGCTTGCCGGCGCCGAGATCGGCCAACCTGATGCCTTGGGCCGCGGCGATGTCCGCGAGATACGCCTCAAAAACCTCAATGGGCGCGCGGTCTTCGAAACGGTCACGCCTGACGGTTCAACACTTAGCGAAGCGGTGAGCGGTGACACAATCAATGTGAGCGAAGCGCTCGCTGGCGACATCGCCCTCAAGGATTATTCCGGCCCGGGCGAAATCAGTCAGACCCGTCTTCTCACTGAGCCCACCCTGGAAATTCGCGACCATGCCCCACCCGCCTGGCGGATTGATTTCTCTGACCCCGAGCAGACGAGCCTTTATATTTCGGCCTCAAATGGCGAGATCCTCGAGAGGCGGAACAATTATTGGAGAACGTTCGACGTCTTCTGGATGGTCCACATTATGGACTATGTCAGCCGGTCTAGCTTCAATCACCCGCTCATCATCCTGTCCGCGCTCATCGTGCTCTGGCTCGGCTTTAGCGGGATTGCTCTGTGGTGGGACAGTTTCAGACGGAACGACTTCAACGTCATCGGCAGATGGCGTAGCCGGAAGCACACCTTCGCCCTGGCCCTCTCCGACAGTGAAGGCGGCGCGATCCGGACCGTCGACGCCCGGCCCATGCAGTCACTCTTCACGGCGATGGGCAAAGAAGGTTACCCGCTTCCTTCCACTTGCGGCGGCGGTGGCACATGCGGCCTCTGCCGGGTCCGGATTGGCCCGGATCTCCCGATCCTCCCGGCTGACCGCCGGCAAATACCGAACAGCGAACTGGCGGCAGGATACCGGCTGGCATGCCAGCACCAGATCACCTCTCCTCTTTCGGTGACGCTACCGCATGGCCTGCTGGACGCGACTGACATCGAAGCAGACGTCGTCTCATCCACCTTCATCACGCCGGACATGTACGAGTTGCGCCTGTCGCTTCCTGAGCCGCTCGACTTCCGGGCCGGTAGCTATGTTCAAGTCGAAATTCCGCCCTTTACATCCAGTCTCGATGAGCTGGATTTGCCTGATCAGGTGAAGGCGCAGTGGGAAAGGTCGGGCACCGCAAAAACGTTCGGCACTGATGCCCCCGTCTTCCGGACTTATTCCCTCGCAAGCGCCCCAGGCGAGTTTGGAAGCAAGATCGTATTGAACATTCGCCTTGCGCTCCCCAAAATCGGTATGACGGACGTCCCGGTGGGTGTCGGATCTGCATTCCTGCTGACGCGGAAGAGCGGTGACACAGTGCATCTGCGCGGGCCGTTTGGGGATTTTCATATCGATGAGGATGCCGATGAAATCATCTTCATCGGCGGCGGCGCGGGGATCGCGCCGATCCGATCCATGATCCTCGATCAGCTCAAGGTAAAGCGCACATCTTCGCGGATATCGTTCTGGTATGGGGCCAGGACACAAGAACACATAGCCTATCAGGAAGATTTGGACGAGCTTGTGGCAGCATATCCAAATTTCTCCTGGCATGTGGCCCTGTCAGATGCAGCGGAAACGGACAACTGGACTGGTCCGCGCGGCTTGATCCATGAATTGGTTCGTGATCAATATATCATCTCACATCCGGATCTCGACACGTGCAGTTTTTATATATGCGGTCCTCCACCAATGCTGGAGGCGGTCCTGTCTTTGCTAAAATCCCTGAACGTGCCGGATAGTCGCATAGCGTTCGATGATTTCGGGAATTGACCCGGTGAGGACGATCTGGAAATGGGCGAAGCGCAACCTACTCCGCGAACAGATCTCTATAAGAAGCAGGACATCCGGGATCGAGGCTTGGAAAGTCGGCGTGAAGGCAGCTGAGGCCGATTGCAGGACGAAGATCAATCCATAAATCTGCCAGATCTCTGTGACGAACGCAGGAACAGCGCGACGCCAGCCCGTACGACATCCAGTGCCACGAGAAATGTCCTACGGGGAAGCAGGGGCGAGAAGGCCCCCACGACTGGAGCGATCATGATATAAGCGACCATCTTGATCGCAAGCGCGATGCCGAGCACCTGCCCGACATCCTTTCCTGCAAGCTCGAAAGCGAGCAAGCCGAGCGCGACCGTGAGCAGCCCGGTGCCAACGAGAGCAACCAGCTGCGCAAGGAAAAGATGCCGATAGGTACGATCAGCGAGAATACCCAGCATGGAACTGTGCCTGAAGAGCCCCTCCTATTCCGCCGGCACCGGCTCGTCCGTCGGGAACGGTTCACGTTGCAAGCTTTTTTCCCCCGCATGCACGATCCGGTAAAGCGCTGGCAGAACGAGCAAGGTGAGAAGTGTCGAGGAGAAAATTCCGCCGATCACGACGGTCGCAAGCGGTCTTTGCACCTCGCTGCCAAGCCCGACATTGAACGCCATTGGAATAAAGCCGAGACTCGCGACGAGAGCGGTCATGAGCACCGGCCTCAACCTTTGCAGAGCCCCTTCATAGATCGCATCGTCCAAGGCCTCTCCCCGTTCGCGGCGCTGGCGAATGAAACTGAGCATCACCACACCATTGAGCACGGCGACACCGGAGAGGGCGATAAAACCAACGCCCGCGGATATCGAGAACGGCATGTCGCGCAAGGCGAGCGCTGCCACGCCACCTGTCAGCGCAAGAGGCACTCCCGAGAAGACGATCGCGGCATCCCGCATGGTGCCGAACAGCATCAGCAACAGACCGAAAATCATCAACAACGCGATGGGCACCACAACCGACAGGCGCTGACTGGCGGACACAAGCTGCTCATACGTTCCCCCATATTCGATCCAGTATCCGGCTGGGAGGTCAGCGCCGTCCGATACGCGATCCTGGAGATCGGTGATAAATGAGCCAAGATCCCTACCTCTCACATTTGAGGTAACCACAAGCTTGCGCTTGCCGTTCTCGCGGCTGACCTGATTGGGTCCCGGTGCGATTTCAACGCTCGCTACCTCAGATAGAGGCACGAACATGACGCCATCGTCGGACCGTCTGCCTTCCGGCAGAGGGACAGGCAGACGCTGGATCGCCACGACATCCGTACGCAAATATTCGGGGAACCTGACGACGATATCGAAGCGGCGGTCGCCTTCGAAAAAACGTCCGGCGACTTGGCCACCCAGCGCCGTTGCCGCAACCGCCTGGATGTCACCGACGTTCAATCCGTATCTTGCAAGCGCATCCCTGTCAGGACGAATTGACAAGATAGGCAGGCCCGTGACCTGTTCGCGCTGCACATCGGCGGAGCCAGCCGTGCCGGTTACGATCTCCTGAATCCGATCGGCTGTCGCTTCCAGTGTTTCCAGATCATCGCCATAAATTTTCACAGCGACATCTGCGCGAACCCCTGAAATCAGCTCATTGAACCGCATTTCAATCGGCTGGGTCAGCTCATACTTGCTGCCAGGTATCTGTTCGACCACTGCCTGTAGCTCGGAGACAAGTTGCGATTTTGGCTTTCTGGGGTCCGGCCATTCCTTACGTGGTTTCATGATCACGAATGTGTCTGCCACACTCGGAGGCACCGGATCGGTCGCAATTTCAGGCGTGCCGATCTTGGCAAAAACGCGTTCGACCTCCGGGACCTGCACGATCCTCGCTTCGAGCATTTCCTGCATTTCAATCGCCTGAGTCAGGCTTGTGCCTGGAATGCGCAAAGCGTGGAGGGCAATATCGCCTTCATCAAGGTTTGGAATAAACTCCGAACCCAGCTTGGTTGCCCCCCAGCCACCGATGCCGACGAGCGCAACGGCTCCGATCACGATGGCGTATCGAACACGTAGCGCGAAGCTAAGAGCCGGCCGGTAAAGCCACTTTGCCCCCCTCATCAGGCGGCTTTCCTTCTCCGTGACTTTGCCACGGACAATAAGCGCGACGGCAGCTGGCACGAAAGTCAGCGAGAGAATCAGGGCCGAGGTGAGCGCCAGAACCACGGTGAAGGCCATCGGGTGGAACATCTTCCCTTCGATCCCCGTCAGGGCGAAGATTGGAAAATACACCACCGTGATGATGATCACGCCGAATATCGATGGTTTGATCACTTCACTGGACGCTTCGGCTGCCAGAGAAAATCGCTCTTCGCGGGTCAGCAAGCGACCTAGGCTCCCCTGCTTCTCCGCAAATCGCCGGAGGCAATTTTCGACAATGATAACAGCGCCATCAACGATCAGGCCGAAATCGAGCGCGCCGAGACTCATCAGATTGCCCGACACATTGTTCTCGACCATCCCCGTGATAGTCATCAGCATCGCCACGGGAATGACCGCCGCCGTTATGAGTGCTGCCCGTATATTTCCGAGCAGGAGAAACAGGACGAGAATAACCAGCAGCGCACCCTCAGCCAGGTTCTTCTCGACGGTTGCGATCGTCGCATCGACCAGGGTCGTGCGATTATAGACCGGCGTGATCTGGACGCCATCAGGCAGACCAGGCCGGATTTCGTCCACCCGCTCGTCAACTGCGACTGATACTGTGCGGCTGTTTTCGCCGACCAGCATGAAGGCGGTACCAAGAATAACTTCCTCACCGTTCTGGGTTGCAGCGCCAGTCCGGAGTTCTTCGCCGATGGTAACTTCTGCGACGTCTGACAACCGGATCCCAAAGGCGCCGGTGTCTTTCACGGTGATATTCCGCAGATCATCAAGCGAGTTCGCCTGACCGGGAACCCGGATCAGGTTCTGCTCACCATGACGTTCAATATAGCCTGCGCCGGTATTCGCGTTATTCGCTTCCACAGCACCGATGATATCGTCTAGCGTCAGATCGAATCCGGTGAGGGCTGCCGGATCTGGCAGGATATGGATTTCCTTCTTGAACCCGCCGATTGTGTTGACTTCGGTCACGCCTTCGACCGTCCGCAGCTGCGGCAAGACCACCCAGTCATTGAGCGTGCGCAAATCCATCGCCGTGTACCGCGCGCCATCTTCATTGATGGCGCCCGGCTCGGCGGAGAGGATGTACATGTAGATTTCGCCCAGCCCGGTTGCGATAGGACCGAGCTCAGGAGACACGCCTTCCGGAAGTGTGGCTCGAACCGACTGGATTCTTTCTGAAACCAGTTGTCTGGCGCGGTAGATGTCAGTGCCATCATCGAAGATCACTGTCACCTGGCTCAATCCGTAGCGGGAAACCGACCGTGTATAGTCAAGATCGGGAAGACCCGAGATGGCTGTCTCTATCGGGAAGGTGATGCGTTGCTCGGTTTCCAGAGGCGAATAGCCGGGCGCTTCCGTGTTGATCTGCACCTGGACATTTGTGATGTCAGGCACGGCATCGATCGGAAGCCGGTTGAAATTGTAGATGCCGAGTGCGACAAGTCCGAACACAACAGCAAGGACCAACCAGCGCTGGCTGATCGAGAATCGAATGATGCTCTCAAGCATGGTTGTCTCCTAATGGTCGTGGCTGGCGCCGGACTTTTCAATGTCGGCTTTGATGAGGAAGGAATTGCCGCTGACATATTCAGTACCGGGATCTAGCCCGCCAAGGACTTCGATAAATTCGCCATCGCTCTCGCCCAGGTCGAGCATCCGGACCTCGTAGGTCTCGCCCACTTTTGCGTAGACCACGGTGAAGTCACGAAAGCTCTGCAGCCCGGATTCTCTCACGGCGAGCGGCACCTCAGACTCTCCGGTCACAACGCTCGCCATGACCCGCATGCCAGGTGTCATCGCCGCTTCAACCGGCACGGGGGCAACGGCGATACGGGTCTGCGTATTTCCCCCCGAAATCGGCAGAAAGCGGGTGATCTCCGATGTATATTCGAGATCAGACCCAGCAACCCCCATGCGGACGCTCTGACCTGTTTTCACCTTCCCTGCATCCTTAGGGAAGACGTGCAGACGCGCCTCCAGCTGATTGAGGTCAGCGATCGTGAAGAGAGATTGATCGCCCGCGACATCGCCCGCATTGGTGTTGCGTTCAAGGATTGTCCCCGATACCGGCGCGGTGACCGAATAACTCTGAAGACTGGAGGAGCTTTCGACGCGCGCCAGCGTCTGCCCCTTGCGAACCATATCATTCACGCCGACGCTGACCGACTGGACTGGACCGGGGTAGCGGGCCCGAACCTCCGCGGTCGCAGATGGCGAGAGGGCCGTCACGCCCGAGAGAGGAATTATGTCCCTGATCACCGCAGCACCGGCAATTTCAGTCTCGACACCCATGGACACAGCTGTGTCGTCGGCAATCGTGGTGCGGCCCTCGAAGGATTCATAACTCCAAGAGTAAGACGTGCCCTGATATTGCGCGTCGATAAAGACCTCGAATGAATGCGGTTCGGTAACGACACCGTCGCCTTTCAGATAATCCTGAACCGGAGAGAATCCGAAAAGATCCTCCTCGTCTCCAAGACGGTCCAGTCGAACTGTAAGCGCGACACGGGACGGATCGACAGGTTCACCTGCAAGGAAAGGATAAATTCGATACTCAGGCGGGACACCTGACTCAAAAATCGTCATTTCCAGCGCAAAATCCCCCTCTTCCAACAGACGTCCTCCATGCGGCCCTTCCGCAGCTTCAGCTTCTTCGGCCCCAGCATGAATATTGTCGCCATCGCCTGACGCTGAATTCTGGCTGCCGCAGCCGGTGAGGGTCATCAGCGCTGCAAATCCTGCAGCGGCAACAGGATAAAGAATGCGAGGATTCATTGTGCAGTCTCCACGATGGATTGCCAGTCTTCCCGGCCCGTGACGCGGGAAAGAGCAGCTTCGTTCAGGATGAAGGTCTCGACATGGCCGAGACGCTGTTCACGCAGTTCAGCAAGCGTTCGCTGCGCATCGATGACTTCGAGGTACGAAAATGCGCCGCGGTCATACCCCTCCTGAGCCAGATCAAGCGCGCGGATCGCTTCAGGAAGTAAAACGTCGTCTATATCTCGTATGCTGGCCTGCGCATTTTGCGCCGCGCGCTGATAGTTGATAGCCTGACGCAGCAATCGCTGGCGCAGCACACGTTCGCGGACAGCGACGAGTTCTTGTTGAACCCGGTGTTTGGCAGCTTTGGCAGCTGACTGACTCTGCGTACCCAGAGGGATGGTGACACCGGCGATGACGCCAATGTCTTCTCGATATCCGAATTTCCGAACACCCGCACTCCAAGTCACATCCGGCACTGCTTCCGCCCTTCGAAGTTCTGTCTCAGCCGCAAGGCGGCGATCTTCCGCCTGCAGTTTTTCGAATTCAGGCGAGTACACACCTGGAATATCCAGCTGGCCTGATTTCAAGCGGCGCTCAATGAATCCAGGCTCGATCGCAAAATCCTCCGCCCTGTCCCACATACTGGCAATGGTCATACGCCGCTCGGCGGCGAGGCGGTGGTATTGAAGCGCTTCTGCCTCAGCCCTAGCGAGGTCCGTCACTGACCGCGCCTGCGCAAGAAGTGGGTCTCGGGCAGCTTCCACGCGGCGATCAACAATTTCCTTCAAAGACCGCGAAATCGCGACCCGCTTGCAGGCGAGATCGGCTCGGCGCTCCAGGAGGACAGCTTCAACATACAGCGTCTCAATCGCGTGAGCGATATCGTGCTCGATGATTTCCCGCTCAGTTTCCGCAACGGCTATCCCTGCGCGCGCCACCGCTTCGCGCGCCTCTCTTTTGCCACCGCGCTCCCACGTCCTTGAAAATCGCCCTGTCACTTCCAGATTGTCGATCTCGCCCGCCAGACCGATGCCCGGAAAATTTTCAGTTTCAAGACTGATCGTATCCATTGGTCGAAGTGCAGCAATCGTCCGTTCCGTGCGGGCCAGGGCCACACCCTTGTCCGCCAGGATGGGTCGCAGGTCGGCGTCAAGTGCAGCCCGCATGGCTTGAGAGGATGTCACAATTTCGAGATCTTCGCCTGCTTCACAAGCGGATGTCTGCGCGCTGACCGGCAGAAGTGGCAACGCCATGATCAAGGCGCAGCCCATAATTTTAAGTGCCATGAAACTTACTCCAGGCTGAACAAGCAAACATTGGACGCCCGCATGGCGTAACAATGTACGATATTATGTTCAGGCTGAAATTCGTTCGGGGTCCGGATCTTTCAGGCGGATGGGTCCGCGATAGGATGGCGGACCGGATACAAGCCTTACAAAAGGCACAACTGACTTGACTAGACCAGTCGGTGAAGAAATGCCAAGCGCAACAAAATGAAGTTCCGCAGGGTGATCCTCATGATCAAGCTCGTGCGAGTGCTCATCGTCCAGATCGGACAGAGTGTCATGACCGAGGCCCTGCTCATCAAGATGATGATCGATTGGCATCACATGATTCAGCTGTTCAGCATGCGCACGCGTATGCGCCGCTCCTGACAGGAATGGTGATATGGCGAAAATCGCACAGAGAAGAGCTACCAGACGGTGCATGGTCATGATCCAAAGCTCAATTTAGTCTATATGTAAAGGCAGCAATTTCCCTCAGGCTTGGACATAGTGAAGCGATAACCTATTGAATGGCTAAAACTCTTGAAGGTAATTTGCTCGACGAGGCCTTCAACGGACAGCGCGGTTAAGATGATACACTGACTGCGCATCAGACCCTTTCAAATGCCCGGCCATTCTACTCTAGATGATCGCTGACAGACTCAAGATGCTCACTCGTACCGCCCCAAGGTCGGGCCAGCCCTAATTGCGCTGACGAGACCCATCCTTACGGAATAATGACTGGCCCGGCTCGTCTCATGTCCGGCGTCGCAGCAGGATCCGCAGACAGCACATTGCAAAGACCCGCAATCAGGCTCGCGAGCGGGACTTCTTCGACAGAGGACCTGTGGCCGTCCTGTCTGCGGGCCCGGGCAAATGTCTCAGCCATTTGCTGTATACGGATACTTCCTGGCGTTTATAGCCGAGGACCTCGTAGAATTTTGCGGCGGGGTCATTGCCGTCCCGGACCATGAGTTCGAGTTTTGGCGCGCCGCGCGAGGCCAGCCAGTGGCCAGCCTCTTCCATCAGTTCGCGGCCGAGCCCGCGTCCCCTGTGGGCCGGATCAACCGCCAGGTAATACACCCAGCCCCGGTGGCCATCATGCCCCGCCATCACGCTCCCGGTCAGCTGCTTGCCGACATATCCGACCAGGATCGTTGCCTCCCGCGCCGAAACGAGATGACTTGGCGACTACTCCCTCAGGCAGAACTGGATCGAGGAAGCGCCGCGTCAGACATACACCCGGTCGTAACTGCGCTCGCTCACTTCAACAATTTACCTGAGCGTTTACGCATTGCATCGCCAATGTGCTCGGCGAGCTGTTGAGGGAAGCCGTCCGGCATAGCTTCAACCGCTCTTTCGAGGGCGCTCTCAGCAGTTTCGCCGAGGCTGACGAACAGGTTCGTCACCTGGTCCTGAGCCATTCCGGCTGCCTTGGCATCTTCCAGGAAATGAATGGGCAGAATGCTTTCCACCGCATAATTTCGCTTGTCTCCAACAGCCATTGCAATCCGGAATTCGTTCCGCCTGAGCTGCTTCGCTGAATAGTTCGGTTGCAATGACACGATGTCGTAAGCGGTGTCATTCTGTAGCGTCCATCTGGCGTCAGGAAGAGGCTGAAATTCTTGGCGTGGCCGTCGATTGCACCGATCAGCCAGAAAGTGATCTGAGCCTTCACGAAGGCCAACCTGTCCTCTTCGGGATAGTCACTGCCGGCCAGGAGACAGAGACATTCTCGTATGCCTGGTCCGCCCTCATTGTTGTACTTGCGTTTTGGCGGCACAGGCAGGCATCCGCGATGCCGCTGATCGACTTTTGGACTGAAGAAATTCACAATTTTCTGAGCTGGAACCCCAAATGGAACTCCAGAGCAATTTTTCGGATGATCTGGGGAACAAGAACCGCCTTAAGTCCTTGTTTTTTATGGTGCCGGCTGAGGGACTCGAACCCCCGACCCTCTGATTACAATTTGACGCGCACACCTTCATGGCCGTTCGCCTGCCGTCGGAGGCAACCTCTAACTATGTTGTTTTTGCTGAACTTTACAGTTTTTTTGTTCGTGATTGTACGCAGGCAATTGCGTCTTTCCGCGATATTTGGCACAAATCTGGCACAAATTTGACGACCTATATGAGCATCTCATGGCCCAATCTCGCCTTCGCGCACTCACCGACAAGCAAGTCCAGGCACTCGTCAAAACGACCAGCGTTGGCGGGGTACCCGGGTTAGAGTGTTGCGTCTCACCAAAAGGAACCAAATCGTGGAGATTGCTCTATCGAGTCGCTGGGGACCCAGCGCACAAAAGGCGCTCACTAGGGCTTGGGCGTTATCCCGTGGTGGGTCTGGCTGACGCGCGCCAACGCGCGACGCTGGCCTTGCGAGATGCATCCGACGGCAAGGATCCAAAGCACGAGCGAGAAGAGATTGGTCGAAAACGGGCGCTGACCGTCGAAGTGGCCGTCGCCTCCTATCTGGAATGGTGCGCTTCCAACAATTCCGTCGCCACAAACACGGACAAGAAATCATTCTTCAAAAAGCACTTTCTCAGTCTACACGCCCGCGCACCACTTGCTTCGATCAGCCGGAGAGGTGTTTCAGCGATACTGGATAATTTGAGCGACCGGCCCGCTCGCCGCAGGTCAGCCTACAGCTATTTGCGGCATTTCTTTCAATGGGCGGTCGAGCGAGAGCTCATGAACACCAACCCCTGCCTTGTCATCAAGACGCCTAAGACTGTGCCATCGCGTGAGCGCGTCCTATCCGATGATGAAATCCGATCACTCTGGACAGGCACCAGTGTGCTTTCCGTCATGGCGCGCCTGCAACTCATGACGGCACAACGAATTGGCTCCATAGGACGCATGCGATGGGAAGACCTGGACCTAAAGCACAAGCTCTGGAACGTCCCGGCCCACGACATGAAGTCAGGCAAATCGCATGCAGTGCCTCTATCCGATCGCGCGGTGTCGCTTCTTTCGAGTTGGCCCCGCCTATCTGGACCGCACGTATTCGGTGTCGGGAGCGATGGAGCCAAGGCGTTCAATGGCCGGTCCAAAGGTATGATGCGAATGCGTGAAAGCGGAATCGCTAGTGACTGGCGACTTCATGACTTGCGACGAACGGCCGTCACCCTCGCACAGCGCGGCGGCGCAGGCATCGACGAGATCAAGGCACTCACACAGCATAAGGTGGCCGGTGTTATCGGCGTCTATGCGAGGCATGGATACGAGTCAGAAAAACGACAAGTCGTAGATCTCGTCGAGATGCAGATTGCGAATATTTTGCGCAAAAGCCGGATTGATGGGTCCTGAGAGAACAATGGCGCCCCAGAGGAAGTGGTCCGCTAAGCAACATAACGCCGACAGCGATTGAAGTGCTTGGCTCTGGTGGTCCGGCCTTGGTGTTAAAATCCAGCGGCGATTTTGACCTTGCCACCATGGCATAGGCTGGCGTTACGGGCAAACTCGCCAGGAGATTGCCCATTGTGAGCCATGTGAGGCCGGCTCTCATTGTAGTCGCGCCTCCACGTCTCGATCAGCCGCCTTGCCTCAGCCAGGGAGACGAACCAGTTAATGTTGAGGCACTCGTCCCGGAGCGATCCATTGAAGGACTCGATGCTTAGTTGCCGGTTGGCTGTGGCCTTTCGATCTCTATTGAATGCGGCTCCAAACTTAGAGTTTGAATTTTCAGCTTTAGATAACAATAGAACGACCGAACTTTCGAGATAACTTCCCTACCAGAAGGTCGCAGGTCAGAGATACCGGGTTTCGCGACTGCCAACCGCCTACTCGCCCGGAAAAATCCGAGACTGGCACGAGGCATTCAGAAACGATCCGTTCACAACGAATCAATCTAATGTTGATTTTTGGAAGGCATCTGGTTAAACGTATGCAACAGCTTCATGGGGGGGGCATATGCGCAACGCCGTTGTTTTGTTGTTTTGTTTCATACTGTCTTCCTGTGCCACACCGAAAATTGCCACAACCGAACCTATTATTTTTTCTACACAAATAGAGTCAGGAAAGGTTCGGGTATCGCCTCTGCCTGCAATCCCCTGGCAGGATGTTTCGGCAAAACTCCAACCAAATTTTAGCATCAAAAATGCCGATCAAGTCCTGCCACTAGTTCTCCCGAATACGGCCGCCTCTGAATACGTAAATCGGTCAGCAACCGCTGGTGGTGCCAGTTTGAATTTGGCAGGTCCAGCCCGCACAAAATCGACCCAAGTCAATACCACGACGAACCTCGTCGAAGACGAAGTTACTGAATCATCGGAGATTATTGAATCATCCCGGTTGATTTCGCCAGCCGAAGTGCCGACGGGAAATTTGGCTCCTGCTTTGGGTGTAGGCATTGCAGCGGGAATTGCAGAATTCAAGCCCAGTTTCGATGCGTCTCTTTCCTATCGCGCGGCGGCCGCACTCTATCAAGAAATTCAGCTGCTAAATACCTATTTGAACGCGAGCCTAAGTGAGGCTGATAAGGTAGCTTATCTATTTCGAATCCAGATCACAGTTGATCCGAGTACGCGTGGACAGCCGATCAATATCGATTCTCGCTTATGGCTCGACGAGCCAACATGTCGTCGTAGCACGCACCCCAGAACAACAGCTTCAATGAGGGAACCAGGTAGCGAATACTGCGGATCGCGAGATGATATTGAAATCATCCCGATACTGATAGCCGAGAATGGCGAACGCGCAGCCAATAACCGTCTGGTGGAAGCAGCTTCTCAATTTGAAAGCAGCCTATCAGCACTCGTTGCCAATCAAGGGATAGGAGCTGAATTTGAGCAACTCAAATCAGAACTAAATGCCCTAAGGGGTAGCGACTACAATAGCTTGCTCAATATATCACTTAGTAGCTCGCAAGAGCTTTTGCTCAACATTGGAGCCGCCTACTCGCCAACTTACGGCTTGGAGATGCGCGAACGAACTTACGATATTTCGTTCCTCGTTCTATTGCCGCGTCAAGTGAATGCTGAAGGGTTGCTTGGTGTGAACACAACGTTCGATTCGATGCAGGTGTATGAGAGCGCAACTTTTGTCAATGCATTGGATGGTCGAACTCTTCCCCTCATTGATCAGGATTATGTTGATAGGTTCGTAGACGAATTGGACCGCGAAATGTCGGTGTTTCGCTTCAGTGCAAGTGCCCGTGCCGAAGTTGCTAAATTGGTCACTGGCGGAATAGTTGATGATAACGTATTTGATGTATGCGTTGATGGCTCGTCGGCACTTGGCTGTAAATCGCTCGGAAACTTCCGATCACTATATGACAGGCTGAGAAGCTATGAAGATTCCTTGCTTCCGAACAGTTCCAAAGTCGTTATTCCCAAGCAAAAACGTATCCTGCCTGTTCCCCAAAATGCATTTGCGTCCGATAAATCTTCAGCCGGCATAACGGCAACATTGGTTGCGATCCCCGAATTTCAATTATCCAATGATTTTGCTGCTGTACTCTTCGCGACGAAGAAAGGAGCCGGTAAAAAAACGGAAGAAATCGCGTATCCCGCACGCAAGATCGAGCTGGACGGCGCAGGTGTAATCAAACTAACTTTTCCTTCCTTGGCAGATGCCGGAATTGACCCATCGAAGAGTAAGGCAGAGATAGTGCTCGGTTTTTGGGATCAAAGTTCTGACATTGTTCAGAGAGGAATATCAGCCAAGTCGACAGGCACGCTACCCGGCAAGTGTAATAGGCGCGGACAAGCCGTTTTTGAGCTGGCCCCAGGTTCGGGCCGTGGTTATCCGGTTGTATTTGATTTAAAGAATACCGCTAAGCCTGTGACCCAGAAGGTTTACACCGTTGCTATTATTCCTAAGAGCCCAACCGTATCGAAGGATAACGAAACGAAGATTCGTGTTGTTTTGAACACGATCGCAAAGACCAGAGTAGCAATACCGGTTCGGGTTACGGTAAAGACCGGTGCGCTTGAGAACGTTACGCACTTGGGATCGACCCTGAAAGACCAGGATCCGACGAAAGCCCCCGCTGGGTGGAACAACCTTGATGCCCGCTTGCCATTGAACCAATTTACCGGCGCGCACAATAACGCCTACGAAGTCACGATATCGGGTGTATCGAAAGATATGGAGATTGAGATCGAAATTGCGCAGTTGAAGAAGGACGGTACCGTCGATACGGAGCAAATCAGCTCACGGAAATTCAAGACGAGTCAGTAGCAAGGTCCAGCTAATCATACTCATATATTCGATTTCCACTGTCGCATAGGAACGTCAAAGACCTGCGAAACGAGCGCGGCTTCGATTTCTGTCACGAAAGTGTCCGTACCTGGCTTGATCGGTTCGGCACGTACTTCGCACACAAGATCAGGAGGCGGCACGCAGAGTCGATGTGGAGAAGACCGCAATGGTGCTGTCAGTCCAATGCGAACCGGTCTCCATTACTCGCGAACGAGCAGGTGTTCGGCTACAAGAAGGTCCCGCCACTCGCGAAGCGTAGCGGTTTGGCGGGGTCCATGGCGGGGTCCATGGCGGGAGCCGATAAACTCGATGCGACTATTTCCAAATAAAAACAATGGGTTGAGCGTCGATTCTGACGGACAATGTATCCGCCAGAACTGACATTGGCATAGGATAGCGGCATCGTCGCGACATTTCCAGATCCCGTCTTTGACCGCACTTTATCGGACGGAAATGATCGGGCCACATGTCCGCTTATCCTGTGAGCGATCTATTGCCGCGACTGAGAATCGACGCAACTTCTCGCTCAGAAATAATGCATTGTGAACGGACAATTCGACGACAACTGAATCGCATACCTCTTGCGACAGAGGGTTGATCGCGCGGAAAACGACAGAAATGCCATTCCGCGCCATCACGAAGTCTGGCGTGGGCCCCGTCGCGTCAAGTACGATCATTTCGCGCACTCTTTCCGTCGGCCCGCAACGCCTGTAACTTCAACAACATACCCAACGTCCGCTCAAACTGCCGATCCAGCTCCCCATCCAGCTCCATCAGCTTCGCAGTCCGAAACGGGTCCAGGCTCTGTCCCCAAACCTGCAGCCGCACTTCCGGCCGCTGCTCCACCGCCTGAATCTGCTCCGTCATCTGCTCCTGCAGGCTGCCAGTGATGAAAGACAGGAGCCGCGCGGCACACTCCTCTGTCGTGTCGGCGTCGCCTTCATCGGCCACCACGTTTGCCCACCAATCGAGCGAGTCCTGACGGAGGCACGCGAGCGCCGCTTCAATCGATGCTTGGGTTTGTCCCGCCTCTAGGATGGCGACAGCCTTTGCGAGGTCCTGTGCTTCACTATCATTATACGCGCCTTCCTCGATGTCGTCGTTCGCCAACGTCTCCAGCGCATTGCCTGCATTGGCCGCCACCTGTTCCACGCCGGACGCCACCAGCGCGCGTTTCGCGAGAGACCGCCCGTCAGATCCACCGATATGACGCGAAACCTCCACAAGGTGCGCCGCGCGTTCGGCCAGCATGATCCGCTGTCGTTTCCAGATGATCCAGCACAGCCGTTCGACCAACACTGCCTCGCTGCTGCCACGCGGCTGGTATTCGGCGTGCAGGCCGTCAAAGAGGGCGAGAAAAGCGTCCTGCGACTCCCAGGGCAGAAGCGCGTTGATCGCCGCTTCTGGCGCATTCAGTTTGGCTTGAACAGTGTCACTCATGACCAGAACCTCCTTGATTGTTGCCGAACATGAGTCTGGCGGGCTTGCATCCGCCCAAGCAGTACAACGAGTTGTTCTTCCAGCACCTCCTCGCAGGCATGGATCTCGTCGCGCATCCGGTCGAATGTCGCCTGGTGCATGCCTTTGGGCTTAGGCCCGACCCAATCTCCCATCCCGAGCTCGACGCCCAGTTTCCGGCGGAGCATTCGTGCCCGCCGGCCAGCTCGATCATGCACCCGCTCGCGCCGGGTCATGTAGGTAAGGTCATGGCATTCTCGGCACAGGAACAAGCGTCCGGCGCCGTACAGGTACTTGCGCCTCTTTCCGCAATGCGGGCACAAGAAGAGCGCGGTCTTGCCTCCCTTGTTACAGTCTTGGAACGCTAGCGGAACTGACTGCCGCACCGGCTGCCACTCACCCCCGTTTAGCCGGTATTTGTAGTCCAGCTGTAGCTCTCCCGTCTCACATCTAACGCCGATCCAGTTTCGCTCACCATCCGTGCTCGTCCAGACCCAGCCGCCGATGTATCCATCCTTGCAAACGCCAAGGCGGTTCATCTTGCCCGCATCAAGCCGACGGTGATGCTCCACCACGCTCCGGTGCCGCTGGTTCCAACCGCCGCTGCCAAACCCGCCCATCGCTCAGGCCCCGCACGGTTTTGTCGAAATCGGTTGGCAAATACAGGTCCGGTGTCGCGACGGTGTCACCGCAGTGCTGAAATCAGGCAAGAAAGCGCCAGCAAAAACAACGCTGGTGTCGCGAGTGTCATGCTTTCCATAGCAGCACCTCAAGAGATGCATTTGCCCGTTTGAAGAAGGTTTGAAAGAGAAAGGCGACACTGGCAACACTCACTGCGGTTTCAAGAGAAGACTGGCGTCACTTGCCCGACACTGGGGCGACACGGCTATGGTTGATCCACAATCCGGCCACTTCCTTGCTATTGGCCTTGCGGATGAACGAGAGACCGTCGAACTCTCCGGCCTTGATACGGCGCACGAACTTGGGGCGATCGAGAATGCCGGTATCCTTGATCCTCATGGAGACGCACCAACTACGGTAACACTCATAAACTGCTTCGATACGCACCCGGTCGGACGTATTGCCGGATACTGTCAGACCATCATCATCGCCTAGCCATTCCGTCATGGAATCACTGATCCGGGCCCAGTCATTCAACGCATCGCGGCTGGATGGTGGCTCGTCGAAATGCCCACGGCGCAACAGGCTGAGCGCGCCCTGGACGGCCCAGGCCAGCAAAAGGTGCAGTTCAAAATCGGCTACAATTCGTCCGATGCCGGGCACACGATCGGCCTCCGGGATGACACGGTCACAACGCAGGACAATCAGGCGACGCCGAACCCCGCGATCCATCCCGTCCCGGAAGGCCGGTAACCTGTTCGCGGAAAAGACGTGCAGCGCCTGGGAACGGAACGTCAGTCCGTCTTTGAACACGGCACGGCCCGTGATCGGCTCACCCGTGACAACGGCTTTGAATCGTTCGCTGCCGATCGCCCGGTCGCCAATCTCATCGGCCATGTTCAGCACTTTGCCGAACAAGGCTACCACAAGACGCTCGTCGCTGAACTGGGCCGGCGACAAGGCTGCGATGGCGTGAGATGGTACCAATCCGCGGAACATATCAATTAGCTGAGATTTGCCATTTCCTGCCCGTTCTCCCAGCAAGATGATCGCCTTCGGAGACGCAAGGGATCTCGTAGCGCCAATCAATGCGCCACCGGCTATTTCCTGCAGCAACGCCTTTTTCAGGTCAGCCTCCGGATCATCCCGAAAGCAACCAGTGATCAGGCGACGGAGTTCGGAGCCTTCCGGCGGCTCGGTCAGTAGTTCACCAGTCCAGTCGCCTGCGAGCACATAGCGATTACGGTGGTCGGGGTCATGGGGCTTGAGACACGCTGCCTCATCGTCAATGACGATGAAGCCGTTCCGGCACGGTATGCCCTTCGCCGGCGCGTCGAAAAATCCAGGCACTTCGCAAAGACGGTACAGCAGATGTTCTATACTCTGGAGTTTGGACTTTGACAGCCGGACTGTACGGCAACGGCCCTCTGGTAGAGCAGCACCATCAAACCGCTTTATGACAGCGTAGACATCCGACTGGCCGATCTCACCCCAAAAGCGCTGGTTCCAAGCGTAAAGAATGCCGCTATCGGCGACCATCTTGCCATGGATTGATTCCAGCAGGATACGGACCTGAGCGGCGATATCCTGATCTGATCCAATCTTGAGGGCTGGAAGGTCATTGCCCTGGGGCAAGCGGACAATCCGCGCGCTAGTATCGAACTGCCTTCGGAGCGCTGCCGCACCATCATTGCGGAGGATGTCGTTTGGATCCTGCCCCATGGCGTCAGGCACCCCCTGCCCTGAACCGGCGCACCTCAATACCGCGCAGGATTAGATCAGCGGATAGCTGGTCACAGGCGGCCTTGGCTGGCCCATCCGCGTCTTCCGCGAGTGTCACGCACTCGATACAGTCCGCAACGGCGCAGCCGAGCTTTGCCATATGTCCGGCAGAACCACCTGCCCAGGCGCCAAGTCCAGTCGCTTGATGGATGGAAAGGGCGTCTTCGATCCCTTCTGCGATGGCGATGCCTAACCCGTCATTCGGCGGCGCCAGCACAAGCGGATGCCCGCTCACGCGGCCAATCATACGTTTATCGAGATGCGAGCGTCCGTCGGGGGCAAGATGCGTAAGGTGCACAGCAGGGACTTTGTCGGGAGCCTTCAGAATGCCTGGCGCGGTTTCTTCAACCTTACCGAAAGCAGCGATCATGGCATGCGGGTAAGTACCGCGAGCGGGCAAGTATCGAAGCGTAGTGGGTACCGGCACCGACACGCCACGAGCCTCCTTGAGGTAAGTTGCTGCAGGTGTCGCCTCGAAAGCAAGCGCCCTGCTCCACAAGGCTTGGGCCAGCTGAGATCGATCGACCCGCCGCAGCGAATTTTTGCTCGGGGCCGTGTGATATTCTGCGAACCGTAGATTCCGCGTACCGTTTTTGGCACCACACCGATTACAGTAAGTCGCCGTACTACCATCATCCCGTTTCCAAACAGCACACACCGGTCGCGCGCGGTTGACAGGCGATTGCCTTGCCGGACCGCAATTGAGGCATGGCATACGCCAGTCAGGTGCTCGGGCTACACGATCCATGGCTCAGTTTTCAACCGACAGGTTATCGAGCCAGGCTTCCAGGTCGGCTACACGAATCAGCCTTCGTGAACCGAGTTTGATCGATACGAGCTGGTTGGCCGCCAAAACCTGATACAATTTTGTACGACCGATACCTGCCATACGGGCAGCCTCTGAAGGGGACACCGCAAGGGGGCGGATCATTTGAGATTGGTTGTCGTTCACGGTCGAGCTCCTGCGATTTACGATGAACGCAGGCAAGCACTCCGCAGTCCTGAAAAATAATCCTGACAAATCCAATTATTCAGGATCGAAAAAATCCAGAGGATATTCAGCAGCTTTCCAAGCGTGAAAGATTGAACGAATCTTGTTTGCAATATCGCTCTCGCTCAGCTCGTTTCCGCGTCCGAACCTCGAGCGCTCCAGCTTCTGAATAGCCTGAGCTTCCTTGCCAATTCGGCGCAGAGCCGTTCCGTTGCGGACCCTGTCCTTGAACTCCGCAACCGGATCGCCGGGTTTTCCCGGATTGCCCCGTTTGCCCGCTTTCGGAACCATTGTACCAAAACCGGCACGCCAAACTTCACTGACAGAGACAGGTTGAAGTGCATTGTTGGGATCCACAAACGCATTGAAACCCAGACACGATGAGCCGTTGGGAAGCGCTAAGTGAGGCGTGGGCACGGGCGATAGAATGAGACCCTTCCGACGAGGCGAAGCCTGCGCCAGAGCCGCTAGCAGAGTGGGCAGCATCTGCGCGTTGCCCAGTCCACGAACAAGCCAGATCGGAACAGATGCCCTCCGCATTTCCAGTTCACCAAGATACGCAATCTGGCCTTGCTTGAGATGCCTAACTGAAGACGCGAGGCCTAGTGAATCGGCGAGCCAGTTGGCCGTATTGCGCCAGTTGCTTTTCCATCTTCTCACTCGCCCGTAGGTGATGGGTTCTTCGCCATCGCAACAGATCCAGGAATATGTACCACTATCGGTCCGGCTGACGTCGTGCGCGACACGGCACCTCGAACAGTATACTGAGCCTGCGTCAATTCCTTGCTCAATGACCTTATTGCTGCATAGCATCTGGAATGCTTGCGAAGCCAACGTAGGCTCCGCTAGTGGCAGTCCTGCGCTGGTCTCGGCGAGCAAAGCGAACTCTCCGGCGGCGTCCACCCATATGCCAAGCGGGTCATGCGTCACGGCTCAGAACTTCAGCCAGCGCATCCCGTATCTGTCGGTGACGGAGTCCATCCTTCTGCATCTGCGCGCGCCCATCCTGGAACAGTTCGCAGGTAATTGACTTTTGCGAACGCTTTGAGGCGCCAAGCCCTGTCTGGAACAACGCTTCAACCTTTGCAGCGACAACAATAAACTGCCCGAGTTCGCCACGTGCTTCCTGGGTAAGACGGCACGCTGCAGCCCATGCATCGGTGGGCGAGGATATGACGTATGCCTCGGTACGGTTATCAGCGTGAACAAGCTGCAACTCTCGGATACGCCATTCGCTCAACCCATCAATATGTGGAAGCGCGTCGACATCCGCCAGTCGCTCCATCTCAAATGCCGGGGCTTCAATAGCAACCGGCGGCTCGGTCTGGCCGAGAACATGCTCTGCAAATGCATTGGCGCTTTCGTGCCGGAGCGATTGACTGCCTCGATCACAAATCAGGTCGGTCTTGCCCGATGCGAGATTATAGCGGCATCGCCAGTATGTAGGTTTCCGGAGGGGCGCTTCATCCAGTTCGCCTTGGTCGTTGAACGACTGCTCAAACGTCAGAGGTCTCGAAACAGAAACGTGAAGTGTGAACTCCAGACGCTTGCCGGCCTCATCAAGGTCCCAGTCGATGACAGGAATGACGTCCAATCCTGAAAAGTCATGATCCTTGTAGAGCGCACTCAATACCGCAAGGAACGCGCCGAGATCTGTGTCCGTCTTGTCGAACTCCTCATTCGCAACGCACTGGTAGCGGTTGCACAAGCGCGGGCGTCCTGTCTGCGCAAGGACCTGCATCCGCCTTTCAGCCCATTCAAATGCCTCGATATGGTTCTGCCAAAGCCACAAGGCGCGGCTTTCAGGATCAGCACGTGCCAGTAATTCATCGCCAATTCTGGGAAAATTACGCGCCACATCGCGAATGACCCAATCCCGGGAGGCATGCGCAAGGTCGCCAATACGGTCCGCATCGCTTTTGAGATGCCCGAACGCTTTCGGTTGTTCCAATGCAAGGCTGGGATAGGTGGCGCCCAACCATTTGCCTCTCGCGTCCATCGACGGAACCGGGCCCCAGACTGCGCCGCGATACAGCCCCCAAGTCTCAACCAGCGCTGCATCGGCGCGTCTCAGAATACGGCGGGCTTCTTCGCTCATGTGTGGCCCCGAACGGCGGAGGACGTTCATGAACACATGGGAACCAAGTCGGAAGATACAAGATATAGCGCCGCATCTCATGCCAGGCACTATATGCGCCTGGCTGGGCAGCCCTAGGCGAGAGACTCATCCACCTCCACAAGTTCCTGGGCGACGTCCGCGAACTGTTCCAGGGCTTCACGCAAATTCTCCACAATGCTCACTGCGATGGTGTCCGGAGACGGCAAGGCATCCACGTCCTCAAGGCTGTCATCCTTCAGCCAGAAAATGTCGAGGTTCGTCTTGTCGCGTGCCATGAGGTCGTCATAGGCGAACGCGCGGAAACGCTCGGTCTCCTTGCGCTTGTGACGCGCACCCGTCTTGTAGTTCGCGACAAATTCATCGAGGTCCAACCGGGTCAGCCTGTTCTTCTTCAGCGTGAAATTCATGTTTGTGCGAAGGTCATGGATCCACAGCTGGCTGGTCTGCTTCTCCATCGATGCGGCACGTTTTGTGAAAAACAGCACGTTTGCCTTGACGCCCTGCTTGTAGAAAATACCCGTCGGCAGGCGCAGCAGCGTGTGAAATTCGAACTGGTTCAACAGCCGCTTGCGGATACCTTCGCCAGCCTGGCCTGCCTCAAACAGCACATTGTCGGGCAACACGACCGCCGCTTCTCCGTTCACGGCCAGCACAGACATGATGTGCTGCAGGAAATTCAGCTGCTTGTTCGAGGTCGTGTATTTGAAATCCTCGCGCTCATAGCTCTCCGTCTCGGTCGACACTGCGCCGTCATCGCCGATCACCTTGAAACTGGATTTCTTGCCAAAGGGAGGGTTGGTCAGGATGACATCATACGGGCCATCGGGCCGGGACAGCGCGTCCCGGTTGTCGATCGGGCTCTCGCCATTCCCGATGCCATGAAGATAGAGATTCATCGCGGCGAGGCGCACCACTTCGCCTACAATGTCGTGCCCCGAGAACGTGGCCTCCCGCAGCTTCTTTGTCTGCTCCCGGTCGCCCGTCGCCTGCCGTTTCATGTATTCATAAGCCGACAGCAGGAAACCGCCGGTCCCGCAGGCCGGGTCATGCACGGTCTTGCCGATCTTAGGTCCAACGCATTCGACAATGGCTTCAATCACCGGGCGCGGGGTAAAATACTGGCCGGCGCCTGACTTGATCTCCGACGCATTGCGCTCAAGCAGCCCTTCGTAGATTTCGCCCTTTGTATCCATTTCGAGACCCATCCAGGTCTCGGCGTCGATCAGTGAGACGAGCTTGGTCAGCCGTGCCGGGCTCGCGATCTTGTTCTGGGCGCCGCGAAACAGTGTGCCGACAAGCCCGCTGGATTTGCCGAGCCCGTCGAGCGTCGTGCGGTAGTGCTTTTCCAGGTCTTCACCCGACAGGCCCCGCAGGTCTGCCCACCGGCTACCGGGCGGAATGATCGACGGCTCGCCAAGCAGTTTCTGGCGTTCATCATCCATCTTGAGGAACAGGAGATAGGTGATCTGTTCGACATAGTCGCCATAGCTGACTCCCTCTTCCCGGAGGACGTGAGCATAGTTCCAGACTTTGGCGACAAGGTCTTCGTTGGTCATCAGGAGTTCTCGTAGCTTTTGACAATTAAGGGCTTGGCACGTTCCAGATCTTCGCGTGATCCAATAATGACTTCCAGATCGCCGGTACCGAAATGCCCGACGGTCCGCACATCTCGCGTGAATCCCTCTTCAAGTTCGACCTCATCCGGATCCACTTTGAGGTAAAGCTTGAGGTTGCCCATTTGCGGTCGCACTTCGACGCATGCGAAATTCTTGATGCGCTTGAACGCGATGTAATAGCGGAGTGTCTTCTCCTGCACGTCGTCCCCCATCGACATCAGCTCTGCCTGCAAGTCGGAGTAGAGATTGGTGAGACGCTCATCGGCATCGGCAAGATATTGTCCAACGGTTTTGTAGTTCGCTGTCCGAGTTGCACCAGACGAGTCCACGGCTGCCGATGAAGATTTTGGCGGTGCTGACACAGCTGTAAGCAAATCGAGCATCAGGAGCGTATCGCCAAATCGCTTGTAGCGTATCAGTTCGATGTTTCGTCCCATCTGGCGAACGGCGTGTTCATCATACCGCGTGAAATCTCCTGCGATACAGATCAGGCGAGGCGCGCTCCACTCGATCGCCCGGGCCGCATCTGCTCCCAGCGTACGCTGCACCAGTATCTCGAAATCGCCGCGATGGTCCATGAGCCAGTCAAGGTAAAACAGGCCCTGACTGGTTACGTTCTCATCGCGGGTGCGCTTGTATTCGATGATGACGGGGCAGCTATTCTCATCGATGCCGAGCGTATCCATGCGTCCGCCATTTGATGTGACAAATTCGGAGGCAAGGAAACGCACACCCAGGAAGGTTTCCAGATTGCGCTCGATCAGTGTCTGCAATGACTTTTCGAGAACCGCCGAAGTCCCTTCGAGCTCTTGGGCGCCGGCGCTTCCAATCTGGAAAAGTCGTGAATCGCTCATGGTGTCTTTGCTTTCTTCAACCGCTTCAGAAATTTTCTACCGGGAAGATCATCCAGGTCATGACTACTTCATCAATTCCGCGCAAGCGCTATCAAGCACTCTCAAATGCTCGGACGCGACGCGCTCAAGATGGGGATCTTCCAACGCCAATATGTAGCTCATCCAGTCAGACTTACGCTCGTCAAGGGGCCAATTCTTTAGGAAAAGCTGATCGTCGTCCGACACGATATCATTGAGCGTTTCACCATCATCTATAAGCCGACGAGTTAGCTCGTCGGATAGACCCTCCTTAGTGCTCCTCAACTCCAGCCAGCCCTGAGCTTTAGCATGGCTCCAGATATCAACGGGCCACAGGTGTTCGAGACAAACGGGAATCAGCAAACCTATTTCAGTACCGCCGACAAGGTGTCCTGGCACTGGCAGCGTAGAAAGCTTTACGAATTTCGGGTTCTGGATCTCTTGAGAAAACCGCCTTTCGACGCCCTTGCCTTCATCATCCAGATCAACAATGCCGACGGCAAATCGCCGCTCGGTCGCTGACAAATGCCTGTTCTTGTATTCCCATGCTCGCAGCATATTTGCTACGTAGTTCGCTCCGGCCCGCGCGGGCGGTTCAGCAAGAAAGATTGCTTCGGCATTCTCTGGCCGAAATTTTCTCAATAGATCCGAGTACAATCGGTATTCGGTCGGGCCCTCAATAAACAACGTTGGCTTTTTCCCCGGATTCAGCCGGACCAGCTTCTCATTCAAGTCCCTGGATTGCTCAAGGGCGTCGTTTAAGTCGGATTGTGCTTTGGCGATATGTGGTGCGATTATTGGCATCACACCCATTCGCTCGTCCAGGTCAAACCCATCCTCCGATGCCTTCGACGCCAAAGTACCCGTCGCCCCATCGGGGCAGCTGACGTGGACTGCCAGCCTCCCCACCCCTTCAGAACGGGTGAGATTGTAAAAAATCGGCGAGTGGGTTGTCATCAGAACTTGCGTTAGGTCGTCGTCAGCCAAGTCGCAAAAGCTCTGCGCAAGCTCTTGAGCGCGCCGGAACTCAAGATTGTTTTCAGGCTCTTCATAAGCCCAAATAAACGTGTGAGACGCCGACCCCTGTGCGCTGAGAGTTCGCTTCTGATCGGCAATAAACTTCAGTATAAGTGGAATGTACCGGCCTTTGATACCATCACCACGGTGATCAAGGGAAATTGCATGCTCTGAGTACAGAAAATCCAGTCGCTCGAATATCGTACTCAAGTCATTTGGCAGGCTGATTTTGGCCTGATCGCCCAGCTGCTCGGATATATCGGCAATAAGTCCAGTTACGTACCCGGAAATCGCCTTCTCGAAATCGCCACTTGTATCGCGCATTCCCTGCTCTGCAACTTCGGAGATAACGTTATATATCCGGCCTCGTAGATTTCTGAAAAATTCCACGCTCCTGATCGCTGGAACGTACTCGAACTCGATTTTCCGCAAAAGCGCATGAGCGTTGGATCGGTCTGAAATACCTTCAGACAGAAGGACGACCTTGGGACGGCCACCGCCTCGCTTACGAACCAGGTTAAAGCCATTGTAGTCCCGATCATTCAACAATCCGTCAGTTCGCCAGAGCTTTTTCCAACGAATAAATTGACCGTTGTTTGCCCGGTAGGCGTCCGGAAGCTCCAAGTCCAATTCAACCTCGATCTGTCTGGCCCGCTTCTCTCGTGGCGTGGCATAGCGGTTGAAGTCGTTTCGAAAATTGAAGGTTTCGCCGGGGTTGGTTTGACCATTGAAAAAAAGATTCAATGCACGGAGTATATTTGACTTTCCACAATCATTGTCACCGACGAACGCAGTTAGATCTTCGACATTGACGTCAAGACTATGAATGGAACGAAAGTTCTTGATTGCGATGCGTCGAATGCGGGGCACTACATGGTCTCCTTCACCCGCCTCAGCAATTCGCTGGCGGGTTCGTCGTTGGGGTCCTGGGGGACGAGGCGGCCGCTGAAGGCGGCCTTGAGGATGGATTGCTTCAGCGTGCGGGCGGCGCGGGTCTGGGCATCAAGGGTCGCTTCGGCTGCGCCGGCGCGGGAGAGGGCTTCCTCGACACGGGAGACAATTTCGGTTTGTTCATCTGCAGGTGGCAGAGGAATTGGCAGCTGCTCGATCTTGGAAATGCTGAGAGTATGAAGTCCGGACGTTGAAGAGGAGACTAAGTTAATTTGTTCACGCCCGTAACCTGACATCATCCACTGCATCACCCATTTTGACTGATCCAACAGCAGAGGGCGCAATTTGATCAAGTGATTTTGGTGCACGCAACCTGGAATTTCTCCGCGCCAAAGCGCGACCCGTCCAATTTGATCAGCACTTCCGTTGCCTTCAACAAATAATAGATCGCCCGACTTGAGAGTGAGGCGACCAAGTTCACTCGCTTTCACACCAATTTCATGGACCTCGTCTAGTTCGAGGCGATTCTCATAAACATTCGCGACCCTCAGGTATGGGCGAGTCGTAGCGATTTCGCGGCGCTTTGCATTTTTGGTAAGTCCACCCGATACTTCCCCCAATATCTGAGAGTTCGCCCACACCCATCCTGCGGCGATAGCGGGAAGTCCATCGATGTTTGGGGCAACAGCTTCGACATAGCGGGCACAGAGTTTGGCTTTGTCCGCTTCGGTCTTAGGTGTCGGCTTGCCCTTCGCTTTAAGTTTGGCGATTTCGGCGGCTTCCCAAGCGGCGCGGCGTTCCTTGAGTATGCGGGCGAGGAGGGCTTCGCCGGTTTCTTTTGGTTTGTGGGTCGCGCGCCAGTCTTCGGTGAGGGCGCCGGTGACGGCGGCTTTCAGCACGGCCTTGCGGTAGCGTTTCAGGTCCATCCGTGCCGCCGCAATCGCCCGCTCCCCCGCTTCGATTCGCGAAAACAGTTCATCAATCCGCGACACAATTCGCCGCTGCTCGGCGAGCGGAGGGAGAGGAGCCATCATCGCTGCCGCCTTTGCTCCGCTTAACTCAGCGAACGTTGTTCCACTTGCTAGGCTCTCTGCATATTCCTTTGATGAAATGAGGTAGTATCGAAGAAATTCGGACGCATACGCGCCCTTCTGAACGAAACTTTTGAAACCTTGATTAGTCGCAATTTCATTCGATGCGACAACACAATATCCGATGGGTGCCCTAGAACTGAACAAGACTGTACCTTTGGGCATCAGTCGAGCAGAACTATTTTTCAGACCTATATTCGATAAGCTTCTCGATCCCCGCGAAATGTAGGTCGCAGAATATCCAGACAAATCAGCCGGTGTAATCCAAGGGGTGCCATCGTCACAGAAGTTGGATGGATCCTTTGCATTCTTTGGTGTTCCGCCTCCGACGACATCGGTAACTTGGCCGAGTCTAACCCAATGCCAACTGTCAGGTATATTCCACCGTCCGTCATGGCCGTCGTTCACACTCCCATGCGCCCCGTCCCCCATCACGCCACCAGTGCCGTCACGAGGTCATCGAGCAGGCCAGTCAGCCGCTCACCGAACAGGGCATGTGCCTTCGCCACGCCGCCGCGCTCGAAGAAGCCCGGTGCTTCCTGCAGGTCGCCGCGCGCAATTTCGGCATTGGCTGCGATATAGTCGCGTATGAGGGTCAGCCATGCCATCTGGTCTTCGGTGTACTCCCGCCCTTGTTGCTTCTCGCGCCCGATCCAGAGGTTGAACCGCTGTTCGACGATGGCCGCAATGGGCGTCAGCGTGTCGATCTGCCCTAATGCAAAACGCACCAGCATTATGATCTCGGTCAGCAGCCGGTCGGCCGGTGCGCCGCGCACCCGCGCCGCGTCGAGCCGGCGATAAGCCTGCCACACGTCGGCAGTGGTCAAATGGTTCGGCGGGTCGCGCATGGCGTCAGACAGCGCGCGGATTTGCGCATAAGTCAGCCGCTGCTGGCCATAGGGCTGGTTGTAGAGAATCTGCAGCGCCGTCAGTTCGTCCCTGTTGTCATTGATGAACGTCTTGAAACTGGTGATCTTGACCCGCGCCTGCTTCAAATCATACTTGGCGCTGGTCACCCGATCGGTATTGATCTCGTCGATCAGCATTTCGGATCTCTGCTTGATAGCAATCAACAAGTTGCGCGTGACAGGATCGTCGAACGGCGCGCAGGCGGCATCCTTCAATTCCTCCTCGGCGGCCTGTCTGTGGCTGTCCTCTACAAGGGCCCCGGCAGTCTCTTTCGTCTTCACCTCAATCAGGTCGGGATCCGTCGCGTCGAGCAGGCGATTGGCCAACGCGGCAAGGTCCATGCCCGTTGCCGCGATGATGCGCGCCTCGTCTTCCGGTTCAATCCGCCGGGCAAGTGCGGCTAGGCGCGCGGCCAGCGAGGTCAGCGCGTCGTCGGCGCGCTGGCCCTGCGCTACCTGTTCCAGCAGCTTGTCGAAACCGATATGGCGCTTCTTTTCCAGCGGCTGCGAAACGTTCTTCTTGCCCTCGGTGACGCCCACGGCATCCACCAGCACGAACCGCGTCTTGGTCTGGGCGTCCGGCGTGACGGCCTGCAGGACGCCGTCATCGATTGTACGCACGCCGCGGCCCTTCATCTGCTCGTAATAGCCTTCCGATTTCACATCGCGCATGAAGATGATGGCTTCGACGGGTTTGATGTCGGTACCCGTGGCGATCATGTCCACCGTAACGGCAATGCGCGGCATTGGATCATTTCGGAACCCCTTGATCAGGGCATGGGGGTCTTCGGTCGTGCGGTAGGTGATCTTCTTGGCAAAATCATTACCCTGGCCGAACACTTCGCGCGCGGCGATGACGATCTCCTCGGCATGGTTGTCATCCTTGGCAAAGATCAGCGTCTTCGGCACCCAGTTACCTGACCGGCCGGGGAAAAGTTCGGTGAAGAGGTTGTCGCGATAGGTTTCCAGCACGGTGCGAATCTGGTTGCGGGCCGTGACCGACCGGTCGAGATGCTTCGCTTCGTACTCGTAATCAGCGTCGAGCGCCTCGTAGCGTGTGGCGCGGGTGCGCCTGTCGCGGATCGCCACCTGGTAGCCTGCTTCGATGCCGCCCCCTTGTTCGCCGATCTCGGTCTTGATCCGGAACACTTCGAAACCGACATTCACGCCATCGGCAACGGAGCGCTCATAGGGGTATTCGGCAACAAGGTTCTGGTTGAAGAACCCCAGCGTATGCTTGGTCGGCGTGGCCGTGAGGCCGATGATGAAAGCATCGAAATAGTCGAGCACCTGCCGCCAGAGCCCATAGATGGAGCGGTGGCATTCGTCGGTGACGATGAAGTCGAACGTCTCGATCGGCAGGTCGGGATTGTAGGCGATGGGTCTGACTTCGCCGTTCTCGGCTTCCCACGTCTCGAAACCGGACTGCTCTTCACTGGATTCGTCGAGTTCCTCGCCGCGCAGCATGGAATAGAGGCGCTGGATCGTGGTGATGACGACCTTGGCGTCAGGATCCAGGTTCGCCGACTTCAGCTGCTGGGTGATATAGATGTCGGTGAACTTGTTCGCCGCGCCGGGCGGATCGAAATCCTGAAATTCTTTCAGAGTCTGGTTGCCCAGATTGGACCGGTCCACCAGAAACAGCACCCGCTTCGCCTTCGCGTGTTTCAGGAGCCGCCAGGAGAATGAGCAGGCTGTGAACGTCTTGCCCGCTCCGGTCGCCATCTGGATCAGGGATCGCGGTTTTGCAGATGCGAGCGACACTTCAAGCCCGCCGATCGCATCGATCTGGCAATCGCGGAGCTTTGGTTGATCCAGCCGCGGCATGACGGCCAGTCGCCCTCGCAGGGACGTATCGTCTTCGAGCCATTCCAGGAGCGTTTCGGGTCGGTGAAAGGCAAACACCCGCCGCGAGCGCGGGACGGGATCGCGCATGTCCCGGAAGAGCGATTCTTCGCCGGTCGATTCATAGTCGAAAACGAGCGTTTCCTGCCATTTTGCGAGATAGTCCGGCAGGGCCGTCATGTATTTCTCGGACTGTTCGGAAACTCCTGACAGCGTCACACCCAGTTTCTTCGCTTCAATGACTCCGGCCGCCTTGCCATCAACGAACAGCAAATAGTCAGCCTCGTCCTTGCCCAGCTGGAAATGACGCACGGCAACGCCAAGCGCCGCATTCCGGTTGTATTGCGCACGGTCCTGCAGCAGCCAGCCGGCCGCTGTAAGAAGCTCATCGATTCGTAGTCGCGCCTGATCTTCCGGACTCATCCGCCCCAGCAATCACCGGGGGAATTTCGAGTCAACGCGAATTGAAGCGAACAAGGGCGAGAATAAGCGAACTGAAAAGCAGAGACGAGAGCCGGCCCGTGCTGTGCCTCGCAAAATCATTTGGCACAAATCTGGCACAAATTCCTAGCGCGCTGAGCGGCCAATAGCTTTGGAATCAGGCTAAGTCCTTGTTTCCATTGGTGCCGGCTGAGAGACTCGAACTCCCGACCCTCTGATTACAAAAATCGGAACAAGAATACGGCAATCACCTAAATGCTTTAATTACAGAGCACTAGGGTTTTCTCGAGATCATGGATTGTCAGGAAATGACGTTAAAATCCGCATTTTGCGCGCCAGTTGCGCGCCAGTGAGCTATGCATTCGTGCGCATGGCAGGGCACTTTGACGACCGGAAGCACTTGTTTTTCGCCGCCATTTCCGGCGCCCATTGATGCTGCCCCAAGCCGGGGCAGACATCTACCTTGGGGCGGGCTCTTGCCGCGACTAATCCTGAGGTGGCTCTTGCCCATCAGGCGGAACCTCACCAGGCGCCTCCGATGTGTCAGCAGGTGCGGGGGACGCGCTGTCGCCGGGTACAGGCGGAGAAGTTTCCGCGGAAGCCGGAGCCGTGCCTTCCGAATCCGGGAGGGGCTCTTCTTCCGGAGGCGGAGCGGCAGGCTCTTCTGAAGACGGCAGCCCCGGCTCCACCGTTTCAGCAGTCCCTCCCGAGCCGGAACCTGATGTCTCATTCGGCGGTTCCGGTTGAGGCGCGTACACTTCACTCGTCGGCTGATTTGCTTCCGGCTTGTTACAAGCAGCCATCAACAGCAAAGCCATTGTTGCTGGCAAAAGGATGGAAAATTTCATTGGCCTGTTCCTTCCTGAAAGGCGGCTTTATGCTTGCAGTAGTTTGCTCTGGAACTCGCCTTCACGGTTGACTTTTCTCAATTCCGGCCCGGCACCGTAGTCTCCCATCGAGCAGAGTTCTTTGTACCTGGTGACCTGAGCCCCGTCTGGTCCCGCATTTGAATGGAGAGTCTGTCGCAAGTGAACCGCTCCCAAAATTGCCCTTATTCGGGGCTGGAGTTTTTGG